>Ga0302315_10002101_pt1 | contig 19191 bp, 17 predicted proteins | sample III_Palsa_N3_1_FD_200532 | JGI IMG/M metagenome (GOLD analysis project Ga0302315, IMG submission 200532) | Peat permafrost microbial communities from Stordalen Mire near Abisko, Sweden - III_Palsa_N3_1 | ecosystem: Environmental > Terrestrial > Soil > Palsa > Peat permafrost | place: Sweden...
AATCAACATATACAAATATAATAAATTATTATACGTTAAGTTTTGACTTGATTATTTTCCGACCAACCCCTCTATCGCCCTCTCTACCTTCACAAAATCAAAACTCGCTACCAGCTTATTAAATGCGGCTTCAATATGCTCATTTCCCAAATTGCCTATACTGCCTTCGTGGGTATGGTTTACCTTTTTATCGGGGTTAAAGTTGCCATTTTCAATAGCCAGGCCTACTTGTTTATAGGCATCTCTAAACGGTGTGCCACTTAATGTAAGGCGGTTAACCTCTTCCACGCTAAACAGGTAGGCATACTTCGGATCGCTTAAAATATTGGTGTTAACCGTTATGTTTTGCAGCATAAAGGTGGCCATATGCAAACAATTTTTTAAATCGGTAAAGGCGGGGAACAACAACTCTTTAAGCAGTTGCAACTCGCGGTGATAGCCCGATGGCAGGTTGGTAGTCATCATGGCCACATCATTGGGCAGGGCCTGTATGCGGTTGCATTTGCCTCGCATAATTTCCCAAACATCAGGATTCTTTTTATGAGGCATAATGCTGCTGCCGGTGGTTAAAGTATCAGGGTAGCTTACAAAAGCAAAATTCTGGCTTAAATACAGCGCCTGGTCCATAGCCATTTTAGCCAGTGTGGCTGCTATTGATGACAATGCTTGTGCGATGATACGCTCGGTTTTACCTCTGCCCATCTGCGCGTAAACTACATTATAATTAAGGCTATCAAAACCTAATAACTGTGTAGTTAAGGTACGGTTTAAAGGGAAAGACGAGCCATATCCCGCCGCCGAACCCAGTGGGTTTTTATTTGTGATTTTGTAAGCGGCTAAAACCAATTCCAAATCATCGCTCAAACTCTCGGCATAAGCGCCAAACCATAAGCCGAACGATGAGGGCATAGCCACCTGTAAATGCGTATAACCGGGCAATAAAACGTCCTTATATTTTTCGCTTAATGTTATCAACTGGCGAAACAGCGTTCCGGTTTCCTCAACCACCTGCTGTAATTCGCGGCGAAAAAATAGTTTTAAATCAACCAAAACCTGGTCGTTACGCGAGCGGCCGCTGTGTATTTTTTTGCCTGCATCGCCAATGCGTTGGGTAAGCAACATTTCTACCTGTGAGTGCACATCCTCAACGCCTGCCTCGATGGTAAAATTACCGGCTTCAATATCGCGGTAAATGGCTTTAAGTTCACGCTGAACAAGCGCCAAATCTTCGGCACTCATCAGGCCTATACTTTGCAGCATTTGGGTATGCGCCAGCGAGCCAAGCACATCAAAGGCCGCCATTTGCAGGTCGAACTCCGTATCGCGCCCAACGGTAAAGTTTTCTACCAGTTTATTTACATCAGTGGTTTTTTGCCAAAGCTTGCTCATAGTGCAAATATGGTATAAATATTTTATTGATGATTAAAAAGTAGAATTGGTAAGGGACACTTTTGTAATTAGGAATATCACATAATATCGATTTTAGGCCGCTCATTTGATACGAAGTCGGCTTCCCGAACAACCTTAGTAAGACTACTATCTAACAAAAACTGCGCAGAGTGCCAAACCATAACGCCTTTATCATTCTTAGCGCGATAAACATGGGATATTGCCCATCCCTTTATCGCGCCATGAAAGAATAATTCGTTTGAACGTATGGTTTTTGATAGGTTACTTGTATCAGCTTCATATTGTAATTGCCTTTTCAAAGCATCCATATAAGCTTCGTGGGAAGTACCGAGCAAGGTGATAAGTGTATCCGTAATTCGATCGAGTTTTTGTTTTGCAATGGCATTGGCAGCCATCAAACTGTCCCATTGTTTAGTTTCAGAATATCTCTTAAACAGCGTATCTATACCGCCAAAACTAACTGCCTCATAACTTGCCGCATATTTTAATTGTCCATGGAGATAATTTTTAACAAGTTTTTGAGCCTTTTGCTGTTTGGATGTACAGGAAGCTGCAAACAGGCAAACAGTAATCAACAATATGTTTTTTATCATTTTAAGGATATTATTCAAAGCGACAATTCATGAAACTGATTAACAATAATATAGCTCATAGTGTTTCAATAGTAGATATAATAAAGCCATTGTTACATTTAAACTATTTTATTAAGCATTCTTATGTACAGGTCAATCCCTTCCCTAATCTCGTCAACATATACAAATTCATCTGCCGTATGCGAACGCGCCGAATCACCAGGCCCAATTTTGATAGATTGTATATCCAGCAGCGATTGATCGGAAGTTGTTGGCGAGCCATAGGTGGTTCTGCCTAAAGCAATACCCGCCTGTACAACAGGGTGGTTTTTATCGATGGACGATGGTTTGAGGCGGATGGAGCGCGGTTTTACCTCGCAGTTTACATGCTGGCGGATAATTTCCAGCACTTCTTCGTTACGATAGGCATCGGTTACCCTCACATCAACCGTAAACACGCAACTGGCCGGCACCACGTTATGCTGTGAACCGGAATTAATAATAGTAACCGACATTTTTACCGGCCCAAATATCTCTGATTCTTTCGGAAAGCGATAGGTACGAAACCATTCGATATCCGGCAGGGCTTTATAAATAGCGTTTTCGCCTTCCTCTCGCGCGGCATGGCCGGCTTTGCCTGTTGTGGTGCAATCTAAAACCATTAAGCCTTTTTCGGCAATGGCAAGTTGCATTTGGGTGGGTTCGCCAACAATACCGAAATCAAGTTTGCCCAGATCGGGGATAATAAGTTCAAGGCCATTAATGCCCGATATTTCTTCTTCGGCAGTTGTGGCCAGGCAAAAATTATATTTCAGGTTTTGCTGCTCGTTAAAGTACAGGAACACCGATATAAGCGATACCAAACAACCGCCGGCATCATTGCTTCCTAATCCATAAAGCTTGCCATCTTCAATCTTCGCATCAAAAGGGTCGCGAGTGTAGCCGGAATTCGGTTTTACGGTATCGTGGTGCGAATTAAGCAGTATAGTAGGTTTGGCAGGATCGAAATGTTTGTTCCATGCCCATAAATTATTCAACTTGCGGTGCGGTATAATACCGTGCGATTTCAGGAAGTTTTCTATCACATCAGCAGTAAGGTTTTCTTCTTTACTAAACGATGGGATAGCAATCAATTGCTGCAGTAACGTAACTGCTTGTTGAAACAGGTTGTTTATATCGGGCATATCACCGCAAAATTAATGTTTTTTTATATGCTGCCATGCAATACTTTGCAGGGTACAGGTAATGTTATAATTTTTAAATTGCAGGCATGAAAATCACATCAATTATTATACTACTTTCCCTGTTATTTGTATTGCACTCACACGCGCAGCAAACCAATGTTTATCGCCAAAAGGGCTATACATTAACTTTTATTAATTACGATACCACGTTCGACCCGGCAGAACAGCAGCGTTTGGTTAATACTTTTTTCACCGTTTACCCCGAGCTGGCAAAGGCCTATAATAAAAATACCATGAAAGCGGTAACAATGGTTATTGATACCGCTTATAAAGGCGTTGCCGAAACAGACAGCGGCAAAGTAACGATCAGCAACAAATGGCTGCACAAACGCCCGGAAGATATTGATGTGGTAACCCACGAGGTGATGCACATTGTGCAGGATTATGGCGGCGGTGAGAAGGACCCCGGCTGGCTGGTAGAAGGCATTGCCGATTATGCACGCAATAAATTTGGTGTAAACAACGTGGCTGCTAAATGGAGCTTATCAGAGTATAAACCTACCGAACATTACACCGATGCTTACCGTGTTACCGCCCGTTTTTTGGTTTGGGTTGAACAAAATGTAAAGCCGGATTTGGTTAAGCAACTGGACAGCCAAATGCGCAAACATACCTACACCGATGTCAGCTGGCAACAATTAACCGGCAAAACGGTAGATGAGCTTTGGAAAAGCTATACCGGTAACCCGGTAATTAAATAAGGGTATTAAAGTAAATAATATTTTATAATTTTAACTCAATCAACTATTCAACTTAATCAACCCAATCAACCTTCACCATGCTTTTCACCGAAGATTTTTTGCATTATGTATGGAAATTCAGGCTGTTTGATAAGGCTGATTTAAAAACGGTTGATGGTGAGGAGATAGAAATTTATTCGGTAGGCATACACAATACCGATGCCGGGCCCGATTTCCAGAACGCGCGTATACGCATTGGCGGTACGGTTTGGGCGGGTAATGTGGAGGTGCATGTACCATCGTCCGATTGGGCAAAGCATAATCATAATACCGATAAAGCTTACGATAACGTAATACTGCACGTAGTTTACCGCGATGACGCGCCGGTTATTTTGGCCGATGGCAACCGTCTGCCAACCTTCGAATTGCAAAACCGTATATCGCCCGACTTATATAACCGCTTTCACTCGCTGGTATATGGCAACCAAACCATTATCCCTTGCGAGGCCAGTATTGGCAGCATTGATGAATTTACCCGCCGCACCTGGCTTACACGGGTATTAATAGAAAGGTTAGAAAAGCGCTCGGAAACGGTTATCAAAGCCCTAAACTTAAACCGGGGCGATTGGGAAGAAACCTTTTACCAGTTTTTGGCGGCTAACTTCGGTTTTAAAACCAATGCTTTGCCATTTGAAATGCTGGCTAAATCGCTGCCGCAAAATATCCTCGCGAAGCATAAAAACAACCCCATGCAAATTGAGGCTTTAGTATTTGGCCAGGCTGGTTTTTTGGAGATTGATTTTGTTGATGAATATCCACAGAAACTAAAAACTGAATACAATTTTCTACGCAAAAAGTACAAGCTTACCCCTGTTGAAAATCATTTATGGAAATTCCTGCGCATGCGGCCGCAAAACTTCCCAACTGTAAGGCTTGCGCAGTTTGCCGCGCTGATTGTAAAATCGAACCACCTGTTTTCAAAAATATTGGACATAAAAGATATAAAAAGCCTGCGCGGCCTGTTTATCGAAATAAATATCAATCCGTATTGGGAAAATCATTATCGCTTTGATGTAGAGTCAAAACCTTTATCAAAAACACTGGGCGCTTCATCAATAGATGTACTGCTTTTAAACACTTTGGTGTTATTCCTGTTTAGTTATGGCAAACATTTACAGCAGGAATACTATATCAGTCGCGCTATGAAGTTACTGGAGAATTTACCGAAAGAGGAAAACAATATCATTACCGACTTCGACGTTTTAGGCGTAAAAGCAAATACGGCCTTCGAATCGCAGGCTTTATTGGAGTTAAGGAATAATTATTGTAATTTTAAAAAATGCCTGCAATGCGGCATTGGTAATAAAATTTTGAAATTGGCTTAATATGCTGCAACGGATTCTTACATTTTTTGAACGGTACTCTTTCGGGGTATGTAGCTACCTTGGCGAAAAATTTAACGTTTCTATCAGCAAAATACGCCTGTTTTTTATCTACTCCTCATTTTTAGCCGTTGGCTTTCCCCTTATATTTTACATATTCGCCGGTATCGTATTGGATATCCGCAATTATGTGAAGAGGGTGCATACCAGGATTACGGATTTATAACGACGGATTCTCTCTAAAACTATTGTCATCCTGAACGTAGTGAAGGATCTGTCGCTTGGTGCACCACTTTGCAGATTCTTCACTACGTTCAGAATGACAACCCAATTAATTACTTTTCGGGATACAAATGCATTACCTGCCCGCCACCGTCGGCAAGCAGCATGCTGATGGGTGTATCTTTTGTAATGTGTATGGTTTGCTTCACCAAATGGTTCAAGTTTGGATCACTGGCCGGGGCATCGCTCCAAATTTCGGCGGTGTAGTTGCCTGCGGGTAAAAAGCTCATGGTTTCACTTAGATTTCGGGTTTCGTGGTTGGTTATGGCGCCTATCCACCAATCGTCGCCTTTGCGGCGGGCTATTGCCACATATTGGCCGGGTTTGGCATCAATTACTTTAGTTTCATCCCAGGTTACAGGTATTTGCTGTAAAAAGTCGAAACCCGGCTGGTTAATATAGGCATCGGGATTATCGCACATCATACCCTGTGCATTCTCCAGCACCACGTACATGGCCAGCATGTGGCAGCGTGTACCGATAACCATTGGCCCGCGCGAGTGCGGCCTGAACTGGTCTTCCGAAACATTCCTGAAGCCGCCCAAATGATAATCTGTTGAGCCGGCCAGCAGGCGGGTAAATGGTATATCGATATCTGCATCGGGCGTTACCAATTTTATCCATTTATCGTTTTCGTAATTCAACGTGCCTTCGCGCGTAAATTCGTTAGGGTAAGTACGGGCGGTGCCTGTTGGGTGATAAGCACCGTGGAACTGTATATGTAAATGGTGCTGCGCAGCTTTTTCCAGTATCTCGGTTTGCATGTTTACCATCTCCTGGTCGTCGCGGTCCATAAAATCACACATCAGGCCTTTTATGCCCCAGCGTTCATATTGCGCGAAGGTAGAATCGAGCCGTGGGTATAAAGCCTTCCAATGCACCCAAACCCGTATGCCCACACCGCGTGCCGCGGCCGAATCGCACAGGTCCTGCATATCCAATCCCGGTACCGCGGTTGATGGGTCGACGTTAGGGCCGGGCATAAAATCGGCGCCATCATTTACATACCATTCATGCTGTCCGTATTCCACCACGGTATGGTATTTTAAGCCATATTTAGCGCAAAAATTCACGTAATACATATTGGTTTCGTAATTATTGCCGAAGGCATAATCGGTATCGCGCTCAATATTACCGTTCCACCAGGGGAAGGTAGTTTTGCCGGGTTTAATCCACGACAAATCCTTTATGCGGCAAGGGTCGCTCAATTCGGTTAGGATATTTGATTCCATAAACGTGCCTACCCTATCGCTAATTTCCATAACCCGCCACGGGCTATGGTGTGGCAACGTCGCCCTCACTTTTATGGATGAATCTTCAGGCAATGGCGAAAGGCGGGTTTCCAGCACGCCATTATGTTTCATCAGGTACATGCCGGCATAATCCAGCAAGTTGGCTTCGGTGATAGCCATATACATACCTTTCGGGAACTCAAACAATACCGGCGAATCCATCAATGTATCGGGCGTTAAATCTTTTAAGGTGGTGTGCGTATATAAACCCTCGTGCGATGTGGTATAGTTTCTGCGCAGCATGGTAGTCATCATCGGGTTTTGGGTAAGGTTAAAACCGTCAATCTCATCCGTAATGGTCATGCTTTTCCATTGGTGCTGTTCGGGCATTACATACCGGAAAGCTGCACCATCGTTAAACACCCGCACTTCAATATCAAGCATACGTTTAGCGCCACCCATTTCGGTAACTGGTACCAAAACACGGTTACTTACGCTGTGTACTTTGCTGGAGCGGCCTGCTATCAAATCGTAATCCTCAACAATTCTTTCAGTTTTGGCTGATGCCACCACCAAATCATGGTTAAATGTACCGCCCTCTTTAAAACTGAGATTGAGCCGCGATTTATCAACCATCAAAACACCTTTATAAGTAACCTTGTAAAAAAGGCCGTTTTGATCGGTACTTAAAGTGAATTTAATTTTGTTATCGGGCGATGATACGCTGATAACTTTTGCAGCAAATGCATTGGCCGCAAGCAGCATCAGCACCATAAAAGGCAGGCGTTTTAACAGGTACATGTATTGGATATTTATGGGGTAAACAATATCCCTAATGTAAGTGCTTATTTTGTGATTTTAACAGGGGTTTAAAAAAACAGGATACGCCGCGAACCTTTAAATTGCAAAACGTTGAAAGCTGCCTGCATATTTATGCTGTTACACATGGTTCGCTTTGTATCCTGCTGTGGTTAGCCCTATAGCTATTTAGGGGTGATTTATTCAACAAAAACCAATCATTCTTCTAACCTAATCACAGTAGCCTACCGGTTTTTACGGCTTCCTGCAAATTTCTTATCCTGAATTTGGGCTTATATATCCGGTGCGACAATCGCTTTACCCATGCCGAACGATAACCAAATACCGCCTTAATTACATCAACCCCTGCCGAGCCTTTTGGATAACCGTATTTATACCAGCTGAATTTCGAGTTATCAATCCTGAACTGTTCCACAAACTCAGCCAAAAACAAATCTATCTCGATATCAAAAATATCCAGGTCAAGGTCTATACTGGTGTCGAGACATAGCGCGGCGGGGTCAACCGCCTGTATCTTGTACTTTGTACAGTAGTCAACTATAAAATCCTTTACCTGTGGCAATACTTCTTCCATCAATCAGCCTGAAATCAACAGCTATATGACGCAATTATTTTCCGTTAGGTTGCATCAAAAAGCCGCGATTTTTAAATTAACCTATAAATCATGATGTGTTAAACGCAAATTGCTAACTTTAAAAAACTAAGCCGCTCCATTATCGGTTTAATAGCAAAGCTTTATAAAATGGCGTTTATTGATTATTACAAGATATTAGGCGTAGAAAAAAACGCCACCGAAAAGGACATAAAAAACGCGTACCGCAAACTGGCGCGCAAATACCACCCCGACCTTAACCCCAACGATACCGAGGCTAACAAAAAATTTCAACAGTTAAACGAGGCTAACGAGGTACTGAGCGACCCCGAAAAACGCAAGAAGTACGATCAGTACGGCGAAAACTGGCAGCATGGCGAGGCTTATGAGCAAGCGCAGCAACAACAGGCACGCCAGCAGCAAAGCTATGCCGGCGGCTCAGGCGCGCGCGGTTTTGAAGGTTTTGGCGGCGGTGGCGATGATGATTTTTCAGAATTTTTCCAATCGATGTTTGGCGGTGCGGCTGGTGGCGGCGCCAGGAGCGGCGGACGTGCGAGGGCGGGTTATCGCGGGCAGGATTACAATGCCGAACTGCATTTAACTTTGCAGGAAGTAAGCGAAACCCATAAGCAAACACTTACCGTTAACGGCAAAAACATACGTATTACCATACCCGCCGGTGTTGAGAATGGCCAAACTATAAAAATTACCGGTCACGGCGGCCCTGGTGCAAACGGCGGCCCTGCGGGCGATTTATACATTGCCTTTTCGGTAGCCAATGATGGCCGCTTTAAACGCAGCGGCAGCGATTTGCATACCACTGTAAAATTGGATTTATACACCGCTGTATTAGGCGGCGAAATTACTGCCGATACGCTTACCGGCAAGGTTAAAGTGAAGGTAAAACCCGAAACGCAAAACGGCACCAAAGTAAAGCTAAAAGGCAAGGGCATGCCCGTATATAAAAAAGAGGGTGAATTTGGTGATTTATACCTCACTTACGATATAGAAATACCCACCAACCTTACCGACAAACAAAAAGAATTATTTACCGAGCTATCAAAATCTTAAGCATCATGACAGCAAACCATTTGATATCTGCCAGCGATTTTTGTGTTTTTTATAACGTGGAATATACTTTTATCAGCTCCTTGCAGGAGGCGGGTTTGGTTACCGTAATCGTGGTTAACGAAACCACTTACATACCCGAAACCGAACTGCAAAAGCTGGAAAAAATGATACATTTACATCACGATCTGGAAATAAACATAGCCGGTATAGAAGCCATTACCCACCTGCTGGAACGCGTGGAGCAAATGCAGGAAGATGCGCGCGGCTTAAGAAACCGTTTAAGAATTTACGAATCAGAATAACCCTTTATTTTAGAACAATCCCCTTTATCATGAAAATCAAAGCGCTTTTTATTATGCTGATGCTGTTTTGCTGCATGGGCAAAAGTTACAGTCAGCAATTAAACGTGGGCACCTATAACCTGCGGTACGATAACGCCGATGATTCGGTTAACGGCAATGGCTGGCGGCAGCGTTACCCGGTAATGGCCAAGATTATTTTGTTTAACGATTTGGATATTTTCGGTACGCAGGAAGGTTTGTACCATATGCTGAATAACCTGGTTGATAGTCTGCCCGGTTACAAATGGATAGGTATTGGCCGCGATGATGGCGTACAGGCCGGTGAGCACTCGGCTATATTTTATAAGGCTGATAAATTTAAGCTGCTTAAACAGGGCAATTTCTGGCTATCAACCATAACCGATAAACCCAACAAGGGCTGGGATGCGGTTTTGCCGCGTATTTGCACCTGGGGCGAGTTTGAGGAGATAAAAACCGGCTTTAAATTTTACTTTTTTAATCTGCATATGGACCACATAGGCGTTGTTGCCCGTCGCGAAAGCGCTAAGCTGGTGTTAAGCAAGGTTACTGCCATGGCCGGCAATATCCCTACTATTTTAACGGGTGATTTTAACGTCGATCAAACTTCTGAAAGTTATAATGTGGTAAATAATTCGGGATTGCTGCGGGATAGTTATGAGCTGGCGCCGATAAAACTGGCTTATGATGATAGCTACAATGCCTTTAACGTAAACAAAAACAATGGCAACAGCCGTATCGACCATATTTTTGTAACCAAACATTTTAAGGTAAAGCGGTATGCTATTTTAACCAATACGTTCCACGGGCGCATACCGTCGGATCATTATCCGGTGGTGGCGATAATGGGGTATTGAGTTTTCTATTTAATACCCTCGATTGGTGTCCTCACCAATCGTAGGAGAAGTTGTCGGTGGGGACACCGACAACGGGGTTGGAGATTGACTGTTCTATCTCCTCTTGTCATCCTGAACGCAGTGAAGGATCCGTCACTTGGTACACCGCTTTGCAGATTCTTCGCTATGCTCAGAATTACAGTTTTTATTATTTCTTTTATTAACTACAACCCGAGATTGGTGTCCTCACCAATCTTCTCCAGGTTGTCGGTGGGGACACCGACAACGGGCATCTATTTCTTATTCAAAAAACCCTGCAAAGCTTGTTGCGTAAATTCTGATAACACCAACTCCCCGCTAATGGCGGCGCGGTGGGTTAGTATTTCGTCCCAGTCTTCGGTGCCTTCCCATAATATTTGCTTGAGGCCGGTAAGGGCATCGGGGTGATAGGATGCCAGTTTTTGGGCGAGTTCATCTAAAGCACTATCCAAAGCAGGAATATCCGCATAAACTTCATTGTATAAACCTTTTTCTTTGGCCCATTGGGCGGTTTGGAAATCAACAGCGCGTATGGTAAGCTGCGAGAAAGCAGGCAAGCCAACTTTACGTATTACCGCCGGGGATATTACAAATGGGCCAATACCTATAGCCAGTTCGCTTAGCTTGATGGATGCAGCTTCGGTAGCCAGGCAATAATCAGCACCTGCGGCAAGGCCTACGCCACCGCCTACTGCCTTACCCTGTACGCGCGCGATGATAATTTTTGGCGATTTGCGGCAGGCGTTAATCACCCTTGCAAAACCCGAGAAAAACTCTGCACCGGCTTGTTTATCTTTTATCTGTAGCAACTCGTCAAAACTGGCGCCTGCGCAAAAGGTGCGGTCGCCGCTGCTTTTAAGGATGATAACACGGGTTTGACTGTTGTTTCCGGCTTGTTCAATTTTAGCGGTAAGCTCATCCAGCAAATTAGCGGGCAGCGAGTTTTGCGCCGGGTGGTAAAAGCTGATGGTGGCAACGCCGTTATGATTAATGTTTAAGGATACGCTTCCGTTATCAATTTCGGGCATGGGTTTATGTTTGATTTACCAAAGATAAGGCAAACAAGCTTAGTTATCGGCCAAAGGCAAATCAAAATAAAAGGTTGAGCCTTTGCCCGGCTCGCTATCAACACCAATTGTGCCGTGGTGGGCGTTAATGATTTCTGTAGAGATGTATAGGCCCATGCCTAATCCTCCTGTCATAAATTTCTTGTCTTCAACACGGTAAAAGCGTTCAAATATGCGCTCTATCTCTTCTTTTGTTAAACCTATGCCAAAGTCTGTTACCGATACCCTAACCTTACCATCGAGTCTTTTGGTTTTTATAATGATATTCTTGTTTACGGGCGAGTATTTTACCGCGTTGTTTACCAGGTTCATGATTACCTGTTCCAGCCGTTCGGCATTGCCGTTTATAGTGAAATCTGCCTGCGCTTCGTTATCAAATGTATAGTTTGGATAAATGTGGGCGGCGTTTTCAATACAAGTATTAATTAACGTGGCTACGTTGAGGTTAGTCAACTTATAATCTAAGCGACCGGCTTGTATTTTGCTTACATCCAGCAAATCGTTTACCAAATGCTGCAGCTTGTTTATGGCTACGTTGGCTTTATCTACATAGGTTTTAATAATAGGCGGCAATTCCGTTTTTTTATAGGTTGCCATCAGCTGCACATACCCTTTAAGGCTGGTTAAGGGTGTTTTTAGCTCATGGCTGGCTATGCCGATAAACTCATCCTTTTTCTCCATTTCCTTTTTCTGGTCTTCAATATCGGTGGCGGTACCTACCCACAAAATAATATCGCCTGCATCGTTACGCAGCGGTATGGCGCGGTTAAGGTGCCAACGGTAAGTGCCGTCGCTGCCATTGCGGTAGCGGTTCTCTACCTCAAACACAGTTCCGCTTTCTAATGATGCCTTGTATTTATCTAATGTATTTACGAGGTCATCAGGATGTACTATCTCTTTAAATGCCAGCTCTTTTGCCTGTAAATGCGCCAGTTTGGTATAATCATACCATTGCTGGTTGTAAAAATTGGCCTCGCCGTTGGGCAGACTTGTCCAGGTCATTTGTGGGATGTTGTTGGCTAACAGCCTAAAATGCTCACGACTTATTAATAGCTCGTTGGTACGCTCTTTTACCGTATCCTCCAGCTCATCATTTAGCTTTTCGGTAGCGTTTTGGGCTATCTCCAACTCATCATTTTTAACTTTGAGTTGTTTTTCGGCTTCTTTTTGTATGGTAAGGTCGGTAAGTATAAGGCTTAAGGCAATGCCTTCGTCCAATTCAAGGGCGTTGCATGATAACAGGCACGATACCCGTTCGCCGCTGCTGCCTTTAAGTACTATTTCTTCTTTACAATCTTCCTCCCAGCCATTACCTATTAACGAGTTAAATTTTTCTCTTGATTCTTCGGGAATAAAATTATCAAACGATAAGCCCAGTACTTTTTCCAGTGGCATATCTACCATATTGGCAAAGCGCGTGTTGCTGTACAATATAAGGCCATCGCGGTTTAGGGTAACCGCGCCTTCGTTCATTTTTTCAATAAATACACGATAGGTTTGGTCGGCAGTTTTTAGGGTATATAGCTGGTGCCCGTTTTCGCCCTGAACAATAAACGCGTCTACCTGCCCGGTACGGATAGCCTGAATGGTATCGGTGGCTTCCTCCAGTTGCAGGCGAAGTTCATTGTTTTCGCCCAGCAGTTCGTCATATGTATATTTATAACTTTCCATTTATCCATTGGCTGCAGCTATGCCCAGCCCTCTCAATACTTTTTCCGTGTCCGACATATCGCCTATCAGCCTTCTTTCCGGCGATGGTGATCTTTTTATGAGCAGCGGCAATGCGATTATCTGTTCGCTTTCGGCAATAGTGGGCTGCTGGTAAACGTCGATAATTTCGAGTTCGTAATTATCCTTTAAATACGTTTCGCATATCTCCTTCAAATTAGCTATAGCCCGTGATGAATTGGGCGATGCACCCGTTACGTATAAACTCAATACGTAAACATTATTCGCTTTTAACTCATTTTCGTAGGCGGGCACTGTTGCTTGCTCTATCATTTAATTTTTTATTTCGCCGGCCTTATGTTAAGGCCAACCAATACTTTTTCTTCGTTAGATAAGTCGCCAATAATTTTACGTATTGGTTCGGGCACTTTACGCACCAGCGTGGGGATGGCAAATATCTGGTCGCCTTCCGCAAGCTGGGGCTGCACTAACAGGTCTATTACCTCAATTACATATTGGCCTTTCAAATGTTCCTCACAATATTTTTTAAGATTGGTTAATGCCGTTATCGACTTTGCCGTTTTACCCGCAATGTATAACCTCAGTTCGTATTTTTTTGCTTCTGACTTAGGGCTCATTTTTTTCCTTTCTTATTATCGACGGTATCATTACCATCACTCCCACGGCGCAGTTGGGTGATCTCTTTCCTCGTTTTATCTGCTACCTGCTTTACCAGCTCCTCTTCCTGGTAGGTTTTATTAAGTTCCTCCTCAACCGATTCAAACTCGGTTTGCAGGCTTGATATTTTTGCTTCAAGCACTTTGCGTTTACGTATAATTTCCCTGTCCTTGCGGCCTGCGGCATAATCGCGCAGCACTTCGCCGGTTTGTTCATGCAATATCTGTGCCTCTCTTGCCGATCCGGTTAACACACCTTCGGGCCCCAGGTAAACTTCAACTAAATCGAGCCCCTTATCAGTTATCACAAATTCGCGTACCTGATTTGAGTGTTTCATCCCGCGCGATTTCATGATATACATGCCGCGGTTACGCTCGCCGTTATTTTCAATATCCCTTACCAAAAGCCAGGCATCAACTAAGGATGATACCCCTTCGTCGGTCTGCTCACTAACAACATTGTTAAGGCTAAGCGCGGTAAACATCACGGTAATTTGTTCTTCCTGTAAAAAATCTATCAGGCGTATCAGCATAGCCTTTACTTCGCCTACCGATCCTACGGTTATCAGGTTGGTAATAGGGTCCAAAATCACCGATTGCGGCTTAAACTGTTTTATCATTTTATACATGGTAACCAGGTGCATCTCCAAACCATACAAGGTAGGCCGCGATGCAAAAAACCTAAGGCTGTCTTTGTCCACATATTGCTGCAAATCAACCCCGATAGAATGCATATTGCGAATGATCTGCCTCGGCGATTCCTCAAATGCAAAATAAATACAGCGTTTCCCCTGCCTGCAGGTTTCGTTGGCAAAATATGCTGCTAAACTGGTTTTCCCCGTACCTGCGGTGCCCGATACCAGCACACTGCTGCCTTTAAAAAAGCCTCTGCCATCCAGCATTTTATCCAATGCCGGTATACCCGATGATACCCTGTCGGATGATACCGCCTTCTCCAATTTTAACGAGGTTACCGGCAAAACAGAAATGCCGTCTTCATCAATTAAAAAAGGATATTCGTTGGTGCCATGCACTGTACCGCGGTATTTTACAATACGCAAACGGCGGGTTGATATTTGGTTTATCACCCTATGATCGAGCAAAATAACGCAGTCTGATACATATTCTTCCAATCCCTGGCGGGTAAGCTTACCTTCGCCGCGTTCGCCGGTTATAATAGCGGTAACACCTTTTTCTTTAAGCCAATGGAACAGCCTGCGCAGTTCGGCACGTAGCACAGCCTGGTTGTTAAGCCCCGAAAAAAGGTTTTCCAGCGTATCCAGCGCTACACGTTTTGCGCCAATGCTATCAATGGCATAATTAAGCCGTATAAATAATCCGTCAAGGTCATATTCGCCCGTTTCCTCAATTTCGGTACGGTCGATATGTACATGGTCAATCTTTATCTTCTTTTGCGCCTGTAGTTTATCCAGGTCGAAACCTAACGATGCTACGTTGCTGGCTAGTTCGTCGGCTTTTTCCTCAAAAGCCATAAACACGCCCGGCTCGTTAAATTCGGTGGCGCCGCGCACGATGAATTCAATCGACATGAGGGTTTTGCCGCAGCCGGCATCGCCACAAACCAATGTTGGCCTGCCCAATGGCAGCCCGCCGCCGGTTATTTCGTCAAGCCCGGTAATACCTGTAGGTGTTTTTGCTAAAGCAGGGTGCTGAACGTGTGCCTTATCTTTTTTTGGAGCTTTACTCATTGCGCTATTAATTTTTAATTGCCGATGATATATACTGGTTGAAAATAATTCTTAATACACTTTTTAATACTAATTGGATATAAATACAAATGCATATTAAATTGTTTTTGTACGGCTAAAATTATTTCGTAAATTATTTATTACAAGCTATTTGCCTTCAAAACAATCTTTACGGGCAACATTTACGGATTATTTTTGGTGATGGTTTTTATAATCGGGCCCTGATCTTATAAATATCCAATCGATTTTTTTAATTTGAATTTTCTTAAACAATTGGGGCGTTTACTTGCTTAATTAAAAATCTATCTTTGTTGTTTCTACCTAAAAAATGAGTAACGAGCCGCATCTATCGCAACAGGAGAATGACAACATTTTCAGGACACTGATTTAAGAATCGCCAACGCCCATAGGTTTGTACGTGGGCAGGGAAATGGTAATAAGGCTTGCCAACAAATCCATTTTAAACGTTTGGGGCAAGGATGAATCAATTATAGGTAAAACCTTTAGCGCCGCGCTCCCCGAGTTAGAAGGGCAGCCCTTTTTTCAATTACTTGATGATGTTTATACCAGCGGCATAGCCTACGAAGCTACCGAAGACCGTGTTGACCTGCTGGTGAACGGGCAGATGCAAATTTTCTATTTTAACTTTACTTACAAGCCGTTAAAAAATGCCAACGGCGAAGTTTGGGGCGTGCTTAATACTGCGGCAGATGTTACCGAACTGGTAGTTACCCGCCAAAAATTAGCCGAGGCGGATGAGCGTGTGCGCTTCGCATTGGATTCGGCTGAATTGGGCACCTGGGACCTTAACCCTATAACTGAAGAGGTAATTTGGGACGAACGCTGCCAGGAACTGTTTGGCTTTAGCCCCGGCGACCATGTGGCTTATTCGGAGGCTTTAAGCTGCATACACCCAAACGATGTAGGCAATGTAAACATAGAAGTAATGCAGGCGGTTAACCCGGCCATACGCAAACAATATGATATTAAATACCGCACTATAGGCATTAATGATAAAAGAGTGCGCTGGGTAAGGGCTAAAGGCAGGGCCTATTTTAATGAAGAAGGTATATGCAACCGCTTTGCAGGCACCGTGCAGGATATAACCCGCGAAGTTGCCGATAACGAGGAGCAGCAAAAGCTGTTAAAACTGATTGATAACAGTTCGGACTTTATTAGCCTGTCGGATGTTGACGGAAACGTTACTTACGTTAACGCCGCCGGTTTAAAAATGATGGGGCTTGAGAGTTTGCAGGATGCGATGCGCCACAACAGCGAGTACCTGATGGCCGAAGAAAACTTCAAGTTAAAAAACGAGATAAATAAACAAATATTTGAGAAAGGTATCTGGAGTGGCGAGGTAAATTACCGCCATTTTAAAACCAGCGAAAAAATACCGGTTGCCGGTACAACCATGCTGGTTTATGACCCCATAAGCGGCGAACCGCAAGGCCGCGCCTCCATTGCCCGCGACCTGAGACGCGAAATTGCTGATAAACATGCCCTTACCGACCAGGTAAAACAGTTTGAATTTGTTACCGATTTTATGCCGGTGCAGCTTTGGACCGCGCAAACCGATGGCCAACTGGATTATGTAAACGAGCGCACTGTTGATTTTTTTGGTATTGAAGCCGAAAATATTATAGGCCCGGCATGGCAAACATTTGTACACCCTGATGATTTTCCGGGATGCTTTGAGGCCTGGGGCAGTTCATTAGTTACCGGCGAACCTTATCAATTTGAATTTAGGCTGAGAGATAAAAATGGCGAATATAAATGGCACCTGGCCAGGGCACTGCCCTTTATCAGCAACGGCGAAATTATTAAATGGTTTGGCACCAATACCGATATTGATGAACAAAAGCGCCTGGAACGCCAAAAGGACGATTTTTTAGGCATTGCCAGCCACGAGTTAAAAACCCCCGTTACCAGTATAAAAGCCTATGCACAGGTGCTTGGCGCCATGCTGAGCAAAGAGGGTGAGGAGCGCAAAGCCGAAATGGTGCTTAAAATGGACGCGCAGGTAAACCGCCTTACCAATTTAATTGGCGATTTGCTGGATGTTACCAAAATAAACTCGGGCAGGCTGCAGTTTAATAAGAGTTGGTTTGATTTTAACGAGGCTATAAGAGAAACAGTTGAAGACCTGCAGCATACCACAGTAAGGCACATACTGGTGCTCGATTTTAAGGAAACCGGCAAGGTGTTTTCTGATAAGGACCGTATTGGCCAGGTGCTTACTAATTTAATAACCAATGCCATTAAATATTCACCCCACTCCGATCAGATTATCATCAATACCAAACGCGAAAATAACGAGGTAGTAGTTTGTGTGCAGGATTTTGGCATAGGCATACCGGGCGATAAAAAGGACAAGGTGTTTGAGCAGTTTTATCGCGTAAGCGGCAGCAAACAGCATACTTTCCCGGGTTTGGGGCTTGGTTTGTACATATCATCAGAAATTATAAAGCGCGAAGGCGGCCGCATGTGGGTAAACAGTGTGGAAGGAAAAGGGTCTACTTTTTGCTTTGCATTGCCTGCAGGGGATGTACAAAAAAATAAATAATAATATTTGAAGGCGATGAGTGAGAAGAACAAAAAAATAATGATTGCAGATGACGATCCGGGGATTGTGGACGCAGTTGAAATGATATTAGAATTTGAGGGGTATGAGGTTACATCAACCGTTGATGGCTCAACCGTTTTGGATATGAAGGATGAACTGCCCGATTTGTTACTGCTGGATATATGGATGAGCGGCGAAGATGGCAGGGATATCTGCAAAAAACTAAAACAAACACCAGGCATAAAAAACATACCCGTCATTATGATTTCGGCAAGCCGGGATATCAAAGAATCGGCCATAGCAGCAGGCGCCGATGATTTTTTGGCCAAGCCTTTCGAGATGAATGAACTGCTGGAGAAGATTAAAAATTTAACAAAATAATAGTATTTGCAGTGCGCAAACTGTCATGCAGGCTCTCGAAGCATGCGGGCAAAAGCCATTACGCTCACCCTTTGAGTTTCTCAGGGTGACAGCCCAACTTTTTTCACCATTTGCTGTTATTAAAGCGGTATATTTAAAGAATCACACTTATTAATACCCCTTAAAAATGGCATCAACCCCCGAAAGTAAACAATCACGCAAAAGGTTCTGGCGGTTTTTAACCCTGTTAGGCCCGGGCTTAACCACCGGCGCGGCTGATGACGACCCATCGGGCATAGCCACTTACTCGCAAACCGGCGCCCAGTTTGGCTACGGCCAGCTTTGGACGGCCCTATACATGCTGCCTTTTATGACGGCGGTACAGGAAGCCTGCGCGCGCATAGGCCTGGTTACCGGCAAAGGCATAGCCGCTGTGGTAAAGGAGCATTACAGTCGTACCGTATTATATGCGGTGGTTGGTTTGGTGGTAATTGCCAACACCATAAATATAGGTGCTGATATTGGCGCCATGGCATCCGCAGCGCAGTTATTAATACCCATTCCATTTGTAATACTTACCCTATTTTTTACCGCGCTGATATTGGTACTGGAGATATTTACCAACTATAAGGTATACTCCAAAATACTCAAATGGTTGGCGCTGG
>Ga0302315_10002102_pt1 | contig 19186 bp, 20 predicted proteins | sample III_Palsa_N3_1_FD_200532 | JGI IMG/M metagenome (GOLD analysis project Ga0302315, IMG submission 200532) | Peat permafrost microbial communities from Stordalen Mire near Abisko, Sweden - III_Palsa_N3_1 | ecosystem: Environmental > Terrestrial > Soil > Palsa > Peat permafrost | place: Sweden...
ATGGGAACGAATCGGTCCGCGGTGTCGAAAATGTGGTGCCCACCCTGCCGGAACTCGAAGAGACCGCGCGTGACTGGTGGAATAGGACTGCGACGAACTAACTCTAGAATGTGGGCGGTCGGCATTTCACCACGTAGGCAACGCCGGCGTGCTCGGGCGCTGGCCGTATGTCACGGTCCAGTGCCGCGGTTGTGATCTTAGACCCCCGAAAGCTGACGGTCGGGGATGATCGCTCCGGGTCAACTTGAGCCATTGGATGCTCGACGTCGGTAATGTCCCTCCGACCGGCAATCTGGAGCGGGACGTGGGCGGCAGGCGGCCAATTGCGGTTACTCGAAACAGCGGTCCGTTCTTCCGCATAGCAGACGTTCGGGTTCCGAACAAGTCGGGAATGGGCCACTTAGTTTTGGGCCAGGCGGCACGTGCCTGACTCTGATTGCGTAGGCGAGTGGGCAGGGAAACCGCTTGAGGCGACAGCGCCACGGCGTGGCACATTGGTGGAGTGCAATGCAAAGTTCCAGGGCGGCTGCGTTGCGATGTCGGTTGGGCATCATCTTCCTTCTGTTCTCGGGAATTGCCCATTCCGCGGATGACGCCTTTGTGACGTGGGCCGCTGCCAACGCGCTCCCGATGGCGACGCTTGAATCAAGCGAAGACTTCTCGGACCTGCAGTGCCTCAAGCCGGTGGTCGGCACAGCCCGTATAGTTGCCCTCGGAGAGCCCACCCATGGGGCTCACGAGCCCCTCGCCTTTCGGAATCGATTGATTCGTTTTCTGGTCGAGCAGATGGGATTCACTGCCATCGCGCTCGAATCAGGATTCACGGAGTCGTCGATCTCGATGGGTTTGTCGCCGGCGGTCCGGGCGAAATGCAGAGCGTGTTACGCGGCGGCCTGTCGAGCGGAAGCGGTCGCTACGGCGAGAACCGCGAGCTCATTCAGTGGATGCGGGACTACAACACCGCGGCTCCAGCGGCTGGTCATCACAGAATCCGCTTCTACGGTATCGATCTCACGGCCGGGGGCCGCATGCATTAGCGGGACGAGGCTCGCGATCGACTACGCGCTCGCCTATCTTTCCCGCGCTAACCCGGCGGACGAAGACGTATTCGCTTGTCGTTGGGCGACAGCCTCCCATCCAACGATTGGAGTACCGGCTCTGATGGCATCGTTTTGACGGTTAACGGGGGCAGCTTGCCAACCATCGCTTACTCGAAATAGCTTGTAGGCAGGGTTTCCGATAGCAGTCATTGGAGAAGGACGGGTTCGGGTCAAGAAGCGCCAGGAAGGAAGTCATTAAGCAACGCCGTTGTTGGAGCCGCTCAGGTGCGAACGTTGTGGCACGCTACTGCCCATCGCCGCTATGTGGTCGGAATCCAGACTTACGGACATCGAAATCGGTCACTTGCTTGGCTCGCAAAATGTGGGTAATTGAAAGGATGACCGGACGCGTACCGATATGACGCCCTGGCGGCGCTTTTACCTCCACTACGGCCTGCCCCCGCCTGCCCGGTCAGCGGAGCATCGGCAAGCGGATCGAAGTCAGGGCTAATTTCGATCGGCGCTCAATCCCTGCCCAGACCCGCAAAGCCCCGGTCGTAGATTCGGCGGCCACATCGCAAAATAACTTGCGCTCGGTGGGATTGTTCTAAGGGCGGACTTTATCCCCCAGACAACCTAGTCCGCCTCACTCTCCACGCGCTATTATTGGTGAGTACCGCAGGAGACGAAGATGCCCGAAACAGTCGCGGACGTTCTTATCGGCACCCTCCAACAGATCGGCGTAAAGCAGATCTTCGCGCTGATCGGCGACTCACTGAATCCACTGGCAGATGCGGTCCGCCGCAGCTCGATCGAGTGGATCGGCGTCCGCCATGAGGAGGGTGCCGCACTCGCCGCCTCAGGCCAAGCCAAGCTCACAGGACGCCTGGCGGTGTGCGCCGGTACCACCGGTCCGGGCAGCACCCACTTGGTCGCCGGCCTTTATGAGGCCAGCCGCGATCATGCCCCCGTCCTGGCGCTGTCGGGCGATATGCCGCGTCAATTCCAAGGAACCGACTACATCCAGGCGACAGAGCCCGACCTGCTGTTTCGGGATGTTGCGCTGTACACAGAAACTATCTCGTCCCCGGGTCAGGCGCCGGCGGTGATCCATCAGGCGATCACGGCTGCCTATGGTGGACGCAGCGTCGCCCACCTGACGTTGCCACAGGACGTAATCAGCGCCAAGGCCCACGGCGAAGTATCCAGCATTGCAACCCTGAAGCCCCGCTCGGAGATTGCCGCCAATGAAAGCGATGTCGACGAGATCGCCCGCCTGGTCGACAAAGCGACAAGCATGGTGATCATGTGCGGAGCCGGCTGCCACGGCGCAGCCGACGAGCTGCGGGATCTCTCCGACAGCCTCAAAGCTCCGCTGATTCACTCGGTGAAGGGCAAGGACATTATGCCCTACGACGATCCGCGCTGGATGGGGGGCATTGGCATGATCGGAACCAAGCCAGTGTACGATGCAGTGATGCGCTGCGACCTTCTGCTGATGGTCGGCACAGATTATCCCTACTCAAACTTCCTGCCTAATAAACCCGTCGTGGTCCAAATCGACGATCGCCCGCAGGCGCTCGGGCGCCGTGCGCCGACCGTCTTCGGCGCTGTGGGCTCGGTGCGACCTACTTTGAAGTTACTGCTGGACCGAGTCGCGGCGAAGACGGACACGGCGTTCTTCGACAATGTGACCAGGGGACGCCACAAGTGGGACGAGATGCTTGACCGGCAGGCCGATCCAGCCCGCAGTAAGGATCGCATTCATCCGCAAGCGGTAGCGAGAACCGTCGGAGACCTCGCCGCCCCAGGCGCCGTCTTCACGTTCGACACAGGGCTCAACACGCTTTGGTCCGCCAACTGGATTCGTCAGAATGGATCTCAACGGATCATCGGTTCCTTCAATAATGCGGCAGTCGGGACCGCGCTCGGCCAGGCCAACGGAATCCAGGCCATTGACCGCTCGCGCCAGGTCATCGCACTTTGCGGTGACGGCGGCTTCAATATGCTGATGTGCGAGTTCCTGACCTCAGTGCATCACAAGTTGCCGGTCAAGGTTGTGATCTACAACAATTCCGCCTTCGGCCTGATCCATCTGGAGGCCGAGTCGGTCGGTCTACCACCGTTCGAAAAAGGCATCCAGTTTCCCAACCCGGACTTTGCGGCCTTCGCCCAAGCCTGTGGCGGGCGGGGCTTCAGGGTCGACAAGCCCGACAAGCTGCGGTCCACGATCGCCGAGGCCCTGGCCTGTGATGGTCCGGCGATTGTCGATGCGGTTGTGGTAGCCGACGAGATGCCTAACGTGCCGCACGTCGAACTCGCCGAGATCGGGCGGTTTGCTCAGGCAAAGATTCGGGAAGCCGTCCTGGCCGTCACGGGCGGGTGAGAGGAGCGGCGGATTTTTCCCATATCGCCTCCGAGGACACGATCGATTAGCATGCTGACCAAGAGCCACAACAAGCAATCAATGGGCACCCAGGGTGTGCGTTTAGTTTTCGGCGGGTTCTTCTGGGCCTATCGGACAGCAAGCCATCCGCCGACGAACCACCTGCTACTGCAGCCGTGTCTTCAGAAGTCCGGGCGCCTCGGGCTGATATTTGAGAAGCTGGAGGACGCCGGTTTCTATAAGGACTTCGTTCGGCACCGAGGCGAAAAGCTCGGGTCTCCGATCTAGCGGCGCGCCCTCCGTGGGGGCCTGCTCGGGCCGTAGGCAATGAGCACATCACGCCCCCGCTACCAATTCGAAATGTCTACTAGCTTGGCAGCGGACGTCACCCGCAGCTGACCCACACCGGGCACCCCGGGAGTGGCCGCTATCGGGTGACTTACGTGACCGATCAAGTCCGCCTGGCCGCAACCGCCTCGACCTCTACGAGCCATTTTGGATCGACAAGCTGCGATACGTAGACCGCCGTCGACGCGGGACGGTGGGATCCTAGGTGTTTCAGCCTCGCCTCCCGCACCGCATGGCCATCCTGGCCCGCCACCATGAATGTTGAGAGCTTCACGATGGACGAAGCGGTGAGCCCATGCGCGTGCAATACGGCAACGATGTTCGCAAACACTTGGTCTGCCTGCTCAGCTATCGAGGCTGGCGTAGAGCCGTCAGGACGAACGCCGAGCTGGCCGGAGAGGTAGATGAGTTCAGTTGCGCTCGGAACGATGACGGCGTGACTATAGAGGCCCAACGGCGCATGCACGCTGGCCGGGTTGGACAATTCGAGCATTACGCTACTCCCTTGTGAGACGGCCGCGACTGGGGGGATTGCCTCGGGTACTTGATCAGATCGCAATGGCGCAAACCACGTGCAAAGGGGGCTCCATGCCAGCCGGCCTTACGACGTGGCGGAGGCAATTACCGGTGTCCATCGCCCACCGGGTGCAATTGACCCGAAGCGGTCCGTGGGGAACGTCCGCTACCCGGCATCGGAAAACCGCAGACTCAACGTTCGACCTCCGGCCTATCAGCGCCGCGCGCTAGCGGTTCTGATGACGCCACCCCCATGGCGGCGCGGCTATGTCCACGGATTACTAGGCGACGATGGCGCATCCGTATCCATGTGGCGCGCCCCGCTCCCTCACTACATGGTTGCAACGTATCGTTATTGTCTGACCTTCGCTGAGCCGTGCCACCTGGGAAGGATCGCCGTGTTTTAGCGTCATTGCCGAGGGGTTGTGTTCATCGCCGGACAACAAGTAGATAACGACGTTATTTTTCGTGTCTGTACCAATAGACCCAATCATCCCCGTAAGCTCGACCCCCATCTGTCCGATCATCTGAACCGTATCGGGATCATTCGCCGCCAAGTTCATATAGAGGCGTAATGCGTCAATTTTGAGAACCGCTTGTGAAGGTATATCTCGAGATTCGGTAGATTTCGCGTCGCCTGGGCGAGCCGCCATATCGGGAGGGATCCGTCTGCCAAGGGAATAGCGCGAAGGCCCACACAAAACAACAAGGACGGCTGCGGCGGCAACGAGCAAGGCGACGCGAAAAAGCGGCATCCCGGCCCGAAATTCAGATTGACCATCAACGCGTATGCGATTCATGGATAGACCCGGATATGCGACGAGCTAATTATAACGATGTCACAGTGCGCGATGATACTGCCCTTTATTGGTTGCAGCCTACCGCTCCGCTCATGCTGACCCCAGCCCGTCCTTCGCCGGAGATCGCTTTTGACCCGTAGTTGACGATCGCCAACGTCTGCTTTCGAGCGACCGCTTCAGCGCCAAAAAGGATCCATCGCTCAGGGCTGCTCTCTTAAGTGAGAAGTCACCGTGGAAGCCCAGGAAACTCCAGCTTCCCAATATCTATCCCTATTCCCACTAGGCACAAAAAGACAATCATAAACAAGAATTGCCACCGAAGAATCGATGCTCCCTCCGCCGTGTAGTTGGACGGCCTGAGACGCCCAATGGGGAAGATGAACGGAAGCAATCCCTTCGGACCGATGTAGTGGCGACGCGCGCGAACGTAACACACAATCCCTGCAAGCCAAGTCATCAACGCGAGAACCCAAAGGATGACAAAGACCTGAACTAAAATCGGCATAGACGATTAAATGTTCCTGATTGCCAAGATTTCAACGGCTCGCCGCAAATCGCGAAACGACTAGTGCGACTGGAATTACTAGGTACTCGTGCTTTTATAGGTGATGAGACCTAGCAACCAATTAGCCCAGGTAACACCGAAGAAGCCAATTGTCGGTCCACTACCGCACGCCCTCCACAGACAAGGTTAACCGACCTCGTGAGCGTCCGTTTTCGGGCAGCGATTCCGATGTGACGTGCTTCCGCTTTTGGCCGGCTTGAGACTGAGCTACCGTATATTGCCGTAATTGACGCACCGCAAGCTAACCCGCAACTCCTGACCCGAAGCCGACTTCCTGAGTGTTTGGTACCGAGAAGGCGAACAGACGTGAGGCGTTCGAGCAGGCGCCGAGGCCGAGTTGCAGGTGGGAAAGATCTAGCCGCCAGTTTCGAGCCGTCCCACTCCCAGCCGCGCACACGCGTCAAGAATGGGAACCGGACTCGGGAGGTTGAATAGACCCGAGAAGGTTAGGTGCGCTGCAGGATGGCGGTTCGCTAGCTACAAATTTCTGGTAACTGCGGCGACGTGGCATTAGCCTTGAACAGTTGACTAGTCTAATGTTCTCCTGCGGCATCAAATCGCAGTACGAGATCTCAAGAAGAATGGGGGAATCGGATGAAATACGTAACGTGGACCGTCCGACTTTGGTACGCGGCCTGGATGATTCCGATGGGTCTTGAGCACTTTGTTCATATATTTCCGCAGCCGGGATATTTCACCACTGTTCCTTTGCAACATGAGACGCTGTTCGCATTTCTGCACAGCCATCTGTTTGATGCCGTGAAAGCCGTGGAGCTGCTGACCGGTATTGCCGTCCTGTTCGGTTTCTACACTCCGCTCATGGTTCTCGTGTGCATGACTGTCGTGTTCAACGTATTCTGGTGGGATGCACCACTGGCGCATTACCAAATCGGATCGATGATCGCCGGTGCAAAAGTTCTTGTTAGCAATATTTTTCTCTCTGTGGCCTTCTTCGGCTGTTATCGCGCGATGTTTACGCTGCGCGCGAAGCCAATGCCCATTGGCGCGGATGGCACTGTGAAGGCTGCGGCGAGTCCTGGCATGCAGCAGTTAGTGCTGGCCGGTCGCATCATTTTTGGCGCCTGGATGTTGCTCAACGGCGCCAATTACCTACTCTTCGGCCTATGGACAATGCCGACAGGACATGAACCGATTGCGGCTGAGCTGATGGGTTCCTTTGTGCACTCCGGCCTGATGAGCGTTGCGATGCTGATTCAACTGATCACGGGCGCCTTCATATTGACTGGCGTATTCGCCCCGGCTGCGCTGTGCGTGGTAATGCCGACTTCGGTGTGTGCACTATTCTGGGCGCTGCTCGAACATGAGCCTCTGTCGTTATTGCTGGCGGTCGCGGCCCTTGCCCTAAACGGCCTACTGATGCTGGCCTATTTCGGCTTCTACCGGGATGCATTGCAGCGTCGTGTACTGACGCTCGGGGAATCTGAGCAAGCCCTGACCTTCGACTCGTTGTACGTGTTTTCACATGGCCGTACCTCGCGCAAACACTTCATGGCCGCCGTGATCCCCCTGGCGATCGCCGTGTTGGACTACACGCATTCGGGTCCAGGCCCATACAACTCTTGGATGGTATTGGTATTGTTGTACCCCGCAGTCGTCCTGTATACCCGGCGTCTGCACGACATGGGACATAGCGGATGGCCGCTGATTGTGCCGGCGGGCCTGACGGTCGTAGCCATGGCGATTTGGGCTCACCGACTCGACCTTGGTGTTCAGCTCGATCTCGCCGTGCCAGTGGTCGCGCTTGCCGCCTTCATCGGCTTCACCGTCTGGGGTTGCATTGACAAGGGCAAGGCAGGAACGGTTGCAGCCATGGCGTAGCGGCTCGCCGTCCTAAAATCTCCTGCGACCTTTGTCGTAGTCGACTCCTTCACCGGCAACGAGGCGCGTCTTACGTGCAGGTGTAACGCCTTGCAGGGCAGACGCGTGATATTTCGGCTGTTGCAGGGCATTTGGGGACTGCCGGGAGAAGCGTTGGCCCTGAGGCGCCGCGAATGACCGCTCCGGAGAAATACGGACACTTCCCTCGAGCGGCCGCTCCTGGCCGGTCGGAGACTTAGACCATCCGTCTATTACGTCGTTGCCGCATCGCAAACAAACCGGCAACTCCTGACCCCGAGCCGACGCTGAGGAGTTCCGCGAAGGGCGACCTCGCCATCGAGGACCACGACGGATTCGCCATCATCCAAGAGTTCCGTCGCTAAATTGAGCATGGCCACCGAGGCGGTTTCGTCAATCACATGTGCATGCCTATTGGCCGACATAATCACTTACCAACGACTTGTACCTTCCGCGATGGTAGACGAGACGGCGACTGGCAGCTAACCGGATGGTAAAACTGATCGGTCACAGGCCGCGTTTGGCCGGTCAGCGACCGCCGCTGACCGGCCTGAGATGGGTTACACCTCGGTCTGCTCTGCCATTTCGAGTGCATCATTGACCTCTATCCCGAGGTAACCAACGGTGCTTTCGAGCTTGGTGTGGCCAAGCAGCAGCTGCACCGCTCGAAGGTTCTTGGTACGGCGGTAAATCAGGGTCGCCTTGGTGCGTCGCGGCGTATGTGTACCATAATTAGCAGCGTCCAAACCGAGCTGCGCGACCCACGAGTCCACAATCCTGGCGTACTGCCGGGTAGAAAGGTGCACTGATCCACTCAGTCGGCTCGGAAGGAGCGAGTCCTCTGATGCCAACCCGGCGTGTGCGATCCAGGCGCTGACAGACTCCCGGGTCGGCTCTGTAATCTCGAATTGGACCGGGCGCTGTGTCTTCTGTTGCATCACGATGGCCCGGGAAGCCATGCTGGTACCGTGGCAGACATCACGGACACGCAGCTGAACCAGGTCACAGGCGCGCAGTTTACTATTGATGGCGAGATTGAAAAGTGCCAACTCTCGACGACGGCCGGCAAGTTTAGGCGGACCCGGATTGCCCAGATTTCCCTAAGCTTCAGTGGCGCCTTCTGGCCGACGATTTTTCCCTTGTTCCATGGTTCCCGGCTGACCGCCGCGCAATGAGTTTGATCCATGACTGACTCCTCCGGTTGCAGGGCCAATCAGTTTGCTCTCAGAGCCTACGGTCGCTTCCTGACCCGGAGGAGCCGATCACGAAGGTCCGCTTAGGGAAAGTCTGCAAGTAGGGCGCGGCTCCTAATTTGCCGGTTGCTGCGGCCCTTAACAGGGGTGCGTTGGATTCGACGACCGTGGAGCAGCTCAATCACTTGGTTCCATACGCTCTATCCGCTCAAGCAAGGCAGAAATCGCCTTTTGGTCGCCAGGATCCGTCGTAGCGTGAAGAATACCGTACGCGTCGTCCCGTCCAAGAGACGGTCCAAAATCGGAGAATCTCGCGGCGAGGTTGTTTTGAGCTCTGGCGACCATCGCATACTGGAGCAGGACATCCATGGTCAGATCGATTTGTCGCTCGAGCTGCGCAATCGAAAGATGCGACGGGTCTGGGTCCTGAATCGCAAATCTGCGTGCTTGATTTAGCGCTCCTTGCGCATCGTCGATAGTGGCGCTGGCGTCGTGCAGCCGCCTGTAAAGTTCTGCGTCACGCTTGACCTCAGCGCGAGGCATATACTGAAGTGTCGTGCTTTGCTGCGCCGTTATCCAAGCCGTATCCAGGAATGACACATTCATCGACAGCCAATCCAACTTGCCTGGCCAATCCGCGGTTGGGGCATTCGGGTGCGAGCGAAGGTATTGGAACACGGCCAGGTTGTTTTCCAGCTTTGGCACAAACCGGTGAAATTCGTCCCTAATGACTGCGAATCGATTGATGTTGAACCGACGCTCCAAACTCAAGGATTCGCGAATTTCGGCGACCTGATTACGATGGTGGAAATACTCAACCGTTTGTTCGAGTCCAACGGCGATGAGGAGCCCAATAACGATAGTTGTAATGTGGATGAGGAACTCCGACCACGTGTGGATTCCTGCATGGGGCGCGTGAACGTCTAGCATTGGCGCTGGGGTCTCCAGGGGGGCGGGTGTTTCTGCAACTGGGGGCAGCGGAGCGACTGAATTATCACCTCGCTGCTCGGAATTCGCTGGTTCGGAGGGGGTGGCCATTGGTGGGCTCATTTGTGGCTTCCGATAGCCTACCGCAAGCTGCGGGCGGCTGCTTCCACGCGCCCATCTCGTCATCGTCAATGACCGGAGTTGGCCGGCCGGAGACCTAGGCCATCTGAATATTATCGTCATTGCGGCATTGCAAGGTAAGCGACAACTCCGGACCCTAACCCGTCCTTGATCAAAGGGCGCGCCTTGAGCAGCGTAGCCGGTCTGTTTACCGCACCTTGAACCCCACCGCGGAACGGCGCCTTCCGACATCGGCGAGCCCAATATCAGACCCAATTCTCGCTTTATAGTCTCCCAGAGGTCGGTTACCAGATTCGGCGATATGCTTGAGGCCGGACTCCAAGGTGGCATACCACCTCCAGAATCGCTCCGTAGCAGCATCAACAGATGAATTTCAATTTCCGCCTGATGAGGTGGCTAAGTCCAAAGCACGCATCACACGGCTTGGCTGTTTGGACGCCACTGGCACGAACTGAAGAAAGACCGCTGCTATATAAGCGGCTTGATGATGCACTGAACCAATTAAATGCAAGCGCTCCGGGCCGTTACGGGCGCGTGAGAAGTTCACTCGAAGGCATTCTTATCTTCGGAATTGATTCCACCAAGGCCAGCTACAACTCGGACACCGGAATTTGCCAACTGCGCGAGAAGTTTATGCTCGCGCCAGACACGACACCGGCGACGGTGGCATGTGCTCTGGTGCACGAGGCCACGCATGGACGGCTCTTCCAACTCGGCATTCGGCGCGATGAGCCGCTTCGTTACCGAGTCGAGATGGTGTGTATCAAAGCATCCTTGCTTACCATGCAACGGCTTCCGGGCGCGGAGGCCGAGGTAGATCGATGTCGCCGACAATTGACCATCGACTCAAAGTGCTTTTCTGATGAAAGCTTCACCCAGCGCGCGGCCAGTGAGATGCGCAAGCTTGGCGCGCCCGAATGGCTAGTACGCCATCTCATTCGGGTTCGCAGGAAGCGGGCCGCAAACTCCGCTGGTCTTCTCCGATCTGATTAGCACTAAGGCGGTCATTCGAGAGCAGTTTTGGCGGATCTGTTTAGATTCGACCGTTGGTTAAAGAGTACGCAGGCGAATGACGGCTTCCGTGCAATGAACAATTGGTCACCACAGTCGGCGGCGCTGCGAAAATAGGACCTGAACATCGGTGTCACGTCGCCCCACCGCTACAGTAGAAGTAACAGCCACCCCATCGGCCCAGCCTTGGGCTTTCTACCGATGCCGGGGCGAGCTAGACCCGGGGACCGATCTCGGCGCCTAGCCCATGGCGAGTGGTTAAGGGTGCCGTCTCCGCACACCCTAAGCGGCGCGCAAAAGGCTCACGACAGCCGTGATGATCGGGGTGCGTGATTCCGGTCGGAGCGTTCCCCCGCTACCAATCAATGCAGATGCACGCCCCGCCCTCGCGGGCATTGTGCTGACTGGGCTCTGTTGCTGGTCGCCGTATTTGTTCCACCGACAGCCGACGGCATCGTTCAATCCGTCATGCCAAGCGTACGACCGACGCGGTCTAGTACTTGCGGGATCACGGCTGCAGAGATCGTACCGAGCTTTGTTGCGTCCGAGGCATCGATTGTGGCGATCTTGGCGGGGCGAATCACTGAAGGTGCAGGCAGACCCGCGCGAGAGAGGGCAGTGATCACGATATCGCCCGGCCAGCCACGATTTTCCGCGCTCGTGATCATGACCACCCACATGAGTCCATGAGCGTCTTCCAGGCTTGGTACGGAAACGACGAGGGCAGGACGGGACTGGCGAGTGGACCGGTCCGTGTATGGAAACGGAACCTTAACGACATCACCTTGACTAAAGGTCACCATACGCCTTGCGGTCTGCGGCCGAATTCCACTCACCGAACGTCCGGAATGGGTCATCGCCCTCGGAGACGTGGCGGGCCTTCGTGAGAACCACCTGCTCGCCCCGGATCTCATAGACGAGCTCGTCCCCTTCTTTCAGCTTCAAGGCCACACGTATGGGCTGAGGAATGGTCGTCTGTGCCTTGCTAGTCAGCTTGCTCGTGATCACACGATTCTCCGCTGTAAGGATCTTCCTTACTGTATGGAATGTCCTTACCGGAGTCAACTTAGGCCTGCGCCCTTGATCGCATGCGGGAAAATGGCGAGCGCTTCGAGAAGAGGAGTCTAAGTTCTTGAATAATCAGCCAGCTAAGCACCAGCGAATGATAGTAGGCGACTCTGTAATCCTGCCCCCCCCTGCCAATCTAAACGCAAACCAGCCGCGCCCAAAAAACGATCCCGGACTCCGGTAATGGTGGACGGGAACGCTATCTGATCAGAAGCTCTTGGACACTGTGAAGCGAACAGTGCGGGGTTCGAGCGGGTGTACATGCCGATCCGCGACGCCCGCAGCAGGCTCGCCGGGCAGCCGGTCGATGTACCAGAACTCCGCCGCATTGGCGTGAACGTCAAGTATGTTGTACAGACCGAGTCCACCCGTCCAGCCGCTCGCGAAGGCGTACCGGAAGTCACCGTTCCATTCGCCGTAGCCGGACCCTTGAATCACGTCATCTGAGGACAGCGGATACGCTCCCAGATAGCGGTATTCCAACCCACCGCTCCAGGGGCCCAGATTCTTGATGTAGGCGGCGAACGAGCCTGTCGCGAAGGGTGCGTTCGGCAGGTACTCCCCCACGTGACCGGTACCATCATCGAACGGCGCCTTGAAGCGCGCATGATTCCCGGAATAGCTTCCGTAGAACTCGAGCCACCGTAGCGCCTGGTAGGTCACATTCAACTCGAAACCTCGCCGCCGGCTCGCGGGGCCCGCATTGTCCTGGCCAATGTCAGCGTTATAGGTGGTCTCCGATTGGGCATCGAGATTGAATAGTGCGAGCGTCACGGTCACCTTGCGTGTGAACTGCTGACGAATGCCGATCTCTTCCCCGATTTGTGATGCCAGGAGCGGTGCCGCGGCAGTGCCGGTAAGCATCCCCTGATTCACGCCACGCAGGTCATCGCTATGAAAACCTTTACCCGCGCTGAAGTAGACTTCCGTGGTGTCGACGGGTGTGACAATGAGACTGCCCTTGGGTTGCAACAGCGACTCGTGGGCCCTGCCCGGGTTCGTTCCCGAATCACTTCCCGAATAGTATTCCTCGCGTAGACCTATGACGGTCCTGAACCAGGGGTTCCAATGGGTCGTCGCCTCCGCATATAGACCAGTGTCGCCAACGTGGGCATTGTCGGACTCGCTGAAACTCAAGGGATCGTCGGCTGCGACAAGGGGCTCCCGCCGCCTCGTGGGTAGCCGTGAGACATCCACGTAGTCAAAGCGCAGTTGCGCACCGGCAACCCAGTCGGTATTGATCCCTAACAGCGGTTCGGTGCGCGAGTATTTGATCGCACCCCCAGCCGTGCTGCGGTCCTCATGCTGCGCCTCCTGATCGCCGTTGACGGGATCCACGAGGAAGTGTGTGAAGTCATTCCACAGCGTGAAGCGGTTGCTGATGAAGTAGGCGTTCGCGTCGAGCTGCCCTTCGCCCACACGCTTGAAGTACTGCGCCGAGACGCTGCCACGCTGTGCCTGACCGCCATCGGACGGGTCCAGCGACCCGAACTGGTCGATGAGGCCCGCCGTGATCGCGCGAACGGGCTGGTCCGTGGTGGCGTTCCATAGGCCATGGTAGAACATGCCAGTGAGTGAATAGCCATCGCGATCGTCCCCGTCGCTATATCGAAAGACGGCGTTGATCTTCCGTTGATCATCCGGATGGTCCCAGGGGCCGTTATAGTGCTGAGCCTCGAGCGCACCAAGCAGCTGGCCATTGCCAATCGCCACCGAGTCGGCGCTGAGGATGCGCTGAAAGCCAAGAGTGCCGATGATGGCCGTCGCCCGGGGATCGATCTCATTGAGGTAACTAATGTGGACGGAGCCGACCGAGGAGAAATCGCCTTCGCCGGCGTAGTAGGTGCCCTTCGTGTATCGAATGTTGGTCGCAAGTTCCGGGATCATGAAGTTCAGATCCGTATAACCCTGCCCATGCGCGTTAGTCGGCTCGTTGATCGGCATGCCATCGACGTAGGTGCCGAGGTTAGTCCCGTGATCGAGGTTGAAGCCACGCATCAAATACTGATTGGCTTTTCCCTCCCCACTATGGGAGGTGACGACGAGTCCAGGCACGGTTTCGAGAAGTTGTCCGGGACGGAAGGCCGGCGTGAGGGCAAGCTCATCATTGACCACGACGCCTTCGCTGGCTGTGGTGGCTGTTCCGATCAGGCCACGTCGCAATGCGGTCACGACCACTTCTTGAATCTCATCTGTGGTCGCAGCTGTCGTCGACGGATTGTCCGCTGAGGTGGTCGCTTGCGGTCCACCGGACTGTTGCGCGAGTACCGTCGATATGCCGAGGACACCGACGAGACTTGCGAGCCCAAGACGAACGCAGTACCGGTTGAGGTTCCGGCTTGCCAATACACGCTTGTTTAACATGGTGTCATTTTGATAGGCGATCGGGTGACACGTTCAGCGTGTTTCTGTTAGTCAACCAGGTATCCGGTGCCGCCCGCCTCGGGCTGGACACTAAATGTTTCCATCATGGCATCGAGGGCTGCCACGTGAGCTTCTTGCCATCGGGCAGTGTCGCCGCGACCAACATGCCGCCTGGTCTCTGGTCACGACGTGGGTGGTAGTCAATGGTCACCTTCTCGCCCGGTTTCAGCGAGCCGGCGGACCAGCCGTAGCGCCTCATGGCATTCACCGAGCCGCCCTCAAAGACATTCACATCGATCTGGCCACCGGCACCGGTTACCTCGAGATAGATCAACGCATGAGGATTGGCCCACAAGAATTCTTTGACCATACCGGGCACGGTCGCAAGCTTCTTGTGATCAAACGTCGCCTCGGCGTGGTGCGCCGTAACGCGAGTCGTGTACAGGAGCAATAGCGCAAGTGCACTCCAGATCTTCATGGGATCATCCTGATAAGCGACCTCGATGACAGACCAAAGTGCGACTCTAGCGCTGGAACCTCCGCTTCGCCGTACGTATTAACCGAGGTGCCTGCTGGAACTCGGTGGTGTCCGTCGACGCTCCTGGGTATTCAACATTGCCGATGCACCAGCCGGCCGTCGACCGGTCCATGAATTCAAGCAAACCGTCGGCTCAAGTGTTTCTCGACTGCAACCAGTCCTGATGGAATACCTATTCGTACGTGTTAGATAATCTGATTCGCTTATCGATCGATTTGGGCTCACATTGCGAGGGTGGCAGTTAATGGGGACCAGCATGATGACCCGTTCGCCAGACGCGACCGCAAATTGCGCGCGGGCGTTGGTGTCATCAAGCACCGCGCGCGGATTCTTGGCGGGCGGGTGCCGCTGATGAAAGGACGACGGGTCTGCGGCTACATTCTAGTGTTCCATAATGGAACAGTCGTTGTTTCAGGGAGCTACAGTGTGTCTCTGAGAGAGGATCGCCCCTTCTCACCAGGCCATTGATTTTCCAAGAGCCCGGTACCTGGCCGAGAATGGCCCGAATTTTGGGCGTTAATGGAATCGTCAAGGCGTCGCAATTCGAACGAACATGCGGACTTCCACCGTGCGCCAATTCTTGCCAACCATCCTTGCTTGGCTGTCACTCGGCATCTACGCGCTCGATCTAGCCCATTTCGCCTTCGCGGCGCCGGGCGGCGCCCCGCCCCCTGAACAACTCGGGTCGGCGAACGTTCCGCCCCTTCCAGAAGTGACGGTCATCGGCAAGTTTGACAAGCGCACTCTTAATCATGTGGTCAATCAATTCATAGAATCGCATGCTGAGCCTAGCGCGGTCATCAGCCAAATTGGCCGTTGGCGTGAAGACGTCTGTCCGAAGGTTACCGGCCTGCAAGGTCCTCACCGAGATTTCGTCTCGAACGGGATCATAAAACTGGCTCTTGAAGGCATCACGCAAAAGTACCGCTCCCTGCTCGGCTACTACCCAACATCCAAGGTCAAAGAAGCCACTACGTTCACCCACCCAATTCAAGCATGGTACGTTACCGGCTCGCGCACGCTGAATGGCCTTCAGCCGCCGAAAATGGGTGCAGGTCGCGGCCCACCCTCGGCGGGCGGAGGCGCAGAGCTAGGAGTGCCGCAACCACCATCTGCCATCCAGCCGCTTGCACTCACTCACATCGCCTCGCTGGATAACTGCAGTCAATTGCTCAGTATTCTTAAGGTCTTTGGTAAGGATTGTGCCGCACCCCCCGATGCACTCACCGCATCAGACGCGGCCTACCTTAAATCGCTGTACGCAGCGGACCTGGATACGAACCTCAATATCGAGCAAGGAGACTTGCGGCAACGTATGCTGGACGCGATCTCAAGGAAGTGAAGACGCAACCAATTCCCAGCTGATCGGCCTGCGCGGCAGTCGTGCATGTAATTGCCGAATCGAGCCCCTGCTACCACTTTCGCCTACTTGTTGAATTTCATTTGTGTCGGCGCCATAAACGCGCGGAAACAATTCCGAGCTGCTCCAACGCAAAGGCCCATCCTTGGCGGATTCCTTCATCGTCTACAAAGTCATCGACGAAGGGAGGATCTCAGGCAATTATCGACCCCAACAGAGTCAAGAACCGCTCACTATCGAATTGAGCGGCCGCATTGATGAGCGGCAGATGCTTCCAGGCAAAATTCTCCCGGCGGTCGACGACGGTTTGGCCCGTCGTGAGATCGCCTTTGGTTTCTATGCCAACCCGGATTTTCTCCGTGCGAATGACCCCCGGGTCGATCACCGCCGCGACCGCGAGTGAGTCGATCAACGCGCAGTATGATTTGAATCCCCTCCTTTCAAGGAAATTCAAAACCCCCTGCAGGAACCAAGCTGATCGACGCTTCGAGGCCGCCAGCTGAGCGGACAGCGCAGGAGTGACGGCCATACTGTCATGCGTCGCCACGTCCAAGCCGATTGCCGTGAGTGCAAAACCGGCTTCGAACACGATCCGGGCAGCCTCCGGATCAACATAGATATTCCACTCGCTCACTGGATTGTCGCCAGTTGCGCGCGTGGAACTTTCTTTGTTGAAACCGAACGCACCCCCGATCGCCACCAGTGACGATACCTTGCGCGGCAGCGTGGCATCGCAAAGGCATGCCAGGGCCACATTGGTCAGCGGCCCTAGGGCAATCAGAGTGAGGTCCCCGGCATGCCGATTCGCCATTTCCACGATCATCTCGGCCGCGAATCTTGGATCCTCCGGCCGCTTCGTGGGGGGCAGATCCAGGTTTGCCAACCCGTCGTCACCGTGAGAGAACGGATCCTTCGGGTAAGGGCGCGTCAAAGGATGCTGCGGCCCACGGGCGACCGGAATATCACTTGCACCCACCAAGTCCAGCACCTTACGCGCGTTTAGCGAACACCGATCCGCCTGCAGATTACCGGAGACAGTCGTGATCGCTTTTACGTCCAGCACGCCGGATTGCAAAGCCAGCATTATGGCCAGCGCATCATCGATTCCGGGATCGGTGTCGATCAGGACCTTTTTCACAACCCCATACCCCGCAGCTCCTGAAGTGGCGGAATCGTAGCGTACATGTGGGGGTCCAGGCGGTCCCAGAGGATTCCGCAGGTCGGCTTGTGCGGTGCTGTAACCTCGATCGTACGGGTGGGCGTGAATATGACGTCTGCCACGGTGTCAAAGACATCTGGGTACAACGTCTCGGAAAGCACCTGGCAGTCGTGGACGATCGCCGCCACCTTGGTCTGCGCGTTGACCCGTCCGAGTTGATACAGCATTCCCCATTCGGCATCGAAGAACCCGTGTCCTTTGCCGAATCGCACCCCCTCATGATTGATGGCCCCCGTGCCTGTAACCATGTAATCCACCGCCTGCATCCCCGCGATCTGTGCCAACGTCACGCGCTGACCACAGCGCTCCATGCCGTCCAGGGTCGATGCATAGGCGTAATCGGCGGCCGCGATCCTGGCTGGATCCAGCACCCAGAAGCCACGCTTGATGGAGTATGTGGTCATCAGCACCAGCTTGCCGTCGCGCAGGGCCTGCAGGCGCAGCCGCTCGATGCAGTTGTCCGGCGCGATGAAAATGAGCTTGGCGTCGCGGTAGTAGGCGTGGGCGGTCAGACGCGCGCAGGCAGCATCGCCCCCCGCAAAGTCGGCGATGAATTCGCCGAAATCGAAGTGGAATCTGCTGTCCGCCACGGCGACCTTACTCAGTTCAGCCCAAACCCGTTCGCGCACTTCTGTCTTGTGGTTCATGTCCGTCCTCAGGATGATTTCTGCGCCGCTGCCGTGAGACGCTCTGCCCAGCGGTTGATGTCCAGGTTATTGGCCTTCGCGACCAGGTCCCGCCACGCCCGCGGTAGTGCATCCTCACCCGCAAAGGCGCCACAGACGGCGCCAGACATTGCTGCGATCGTGTCCGTGTCACCACGCAGGTTTCCGGATATTTCGATGGCCAATTGCGGGTCCCCTCTCGCGTAATCCGCAATACCGATGGCGGCCGGCACGGATTCCGTGGATGGCTCGCCAGCGCCGATGATCTCGGACATGAGAGTTGCGACCTCGGTCTTGGAGCGCGCACCCGCCGCCAGTTGCCGCGCCAAGCCGATACGTGCTGCGACATCCGCGGCGTAGATCCACCGGCCGCGTCGTTCGCCCGCCTTGGCTCCGGCGGCAGCCGCTGTCATCACCTGCGCCCAACTGCCACCACTGATGCCGGCGGCAATCGCTGCCGCCAGTGCGGTGGCACCGGAATTCGCCGGACTGGTGGCATGCGTGGGCATGCAAGCAATGGCCACCACATCCGCCAGCTGCTCAAGAGACAGACCCGCCAGGGCGCCATATACACCGATGGGCGCGATGCGCATCGCCGCGCCATTGGTTACGCCGGAAAGCCCGATCTCCTCCACCGGAGTGCCGGCCTGATAGGCCATCAGCGCCCGCTTGGTGCTCGGCCCAACAGCCAGTGAGTGCTCGCCGCCGACACTGACGAACCACTTGTTGAGGTGCGCAGCGACAACGGCGGCGCTGAACCCCTCCTCAAGGGCATCGGTCAGCGCGAGGGCCTGCTCGGTGTCGTCGGTTATGCGTCCGGCTGGATATCCGGCGTGATATGGACTATTGGCCGGCCCGGGCTCCATCGCGGTTCGCCATACCGGGGCACGCAGAAATGAATTGGGCATGCCGAATGCGTCGCCGCAGGCAGTTGCGGCGAGTGCACCGCGAACGCGCGACCCACGTTCTACGTTCGGCGTCGCAACTGGTTGATCGACGAAGCTGCTCCCGGCGCCCCCGCTTTGGCTGGTTCGCGCCGCGTGGGCGGCGGCGGCGGCGGCCGCCGCCTCGACGGTATCGCCGCACAGCCGTCGCGCCAGGAACGTGCCCCCGAAGGTGTCGCCTGCGCCTGTGGTATCCACGACATCCGCCTTCACGGCAGCGATCTCGTAGGTTTGACCACTCTCC
>Ga0302315_10002109_pt1 | contig 19158 bp, 15 predicted proteins | sample III_Palsa_N3_1_FD_200532 | JGI IMG/M metagenome (GOLD analysis project Ga0302315, IMG submission 200532) | Peat permafrost microbial communities from Stordalen Mire near Abisko, Sweden - III_Palsa_N3_1 | ecosystem: Environmental > Terrestrial > Soil > Palsa > Peat permafrost | place: Sweden...
AATGTTGTATCAATATACCAGGGCAGGTACCGTCCTGTTGGTTTTTTAAATTCAGGCGACGGCGTTTTATCAACAGCTATTCCCACGCCAAAATCATCCCCGTTTTTACTGGTGGCCTTTAAAAAAAAACTTGCAGAATCGGTTACCGTAATACCCGTAAATATAAATTTTCCATCCTTATCGGCCTGGTTAACATCGGGCATCTGCGCGTTTTTGGATATCATGGTTATCCTTGCGTTCTCCACCTTTTTGCCCAGCATATTTACCACCTCGCCTTTTATCTGAAACTCAGGTTCTGCCGCAAATTGCGGTTGTTTATGCGGAGCGGTTACCTGGGCCCATTCATAACCTATCCAGCCCTGGGTTAGCATCAGGTTATCCAAAGCCTGTTTATTTTTATTTTGCAGGTAGTATTGCGGGGCCTCTACCGTCCCTTTTAAATCGGCAGTCAACAGCAAACTGGTTACCAGGCTATTATTGCCAAGACTGTCGGTTATAACCTGGTCATTATCGGTTACCGCGACCGAGAAGCTGCCTTGTATAGGTTTACCTGCTTTATCAGTCACTTTAATATTTAAGGCTACGCTATCGCGCGGGATATAGGTTTGTTTATTAGGTTTAATGCTTATTCTTAAGTTATCGTTATGGTCTATATAAACAATACGCTCATTTAAAGGCTGTCCTTGTTGATTAAGCAAACTAAAACGGGTTATGCCTGTTGGGAACAGGTTTTTTGAAATACTGAGTACTTTCTCATTGTCAACCCCAAACTTTACCGATGAAGCGTAACAGATCACCCCCCGTGCCTGGCCTACCAGGTAATGGGTACCGGCTTGCTGGTCGGGGGTTGTGGTTAGATGGATGGTTAGGGAGTCAGCGTCGTAAGCCCCCTCTAAATCTCCCCCGGTAGGGGAGACTTTTTGATTGTTAATATTTAGCACTGTGCCGCTTGCTTTTACTTGCGGTAACGGGTAGGTTTTACTTTGACCGTTTGGCAGCGCTACTTTGGCAGTGTACGTTTCGCCGGGTTTTGGGGTTAGGGCGAAATTGCCCATGCCTTTATGCAGGCTGCTAAAGGTTGCCACTTCCTCCTGCTTGCTGTTATATATCTTTCCGCGGATGTTTGCCCCCTTGCCGTCTTCGCCGATGGCTTTAAATCCTACTTTGGTTGGTATGCCCGCTACTAAACTACCGCCCTCGGGCATAAATTGCAGATCGGTGTTTTCGGGTCGGTTTAATACAAGCGGGATGTTTTGCTTACGGTTGCCTTTTTGCATATCCTGTGCCTGCATGGTAAGGTCATTGGCGGCTTTTGGCGGCAGGTTAAAGGTGATGTTCATCCCCCCCGCCGCGTCGGTTTGCGCCTGGCCTTTAAAAAGGGTTTTGTTATCGTCAAGCACTTTTAGCTGCATTTCCCTTAGCCGCAGGGCCTGCCGGTCGGCCTCGCTGAAAGCTAAAGAAGCATAAATATTTTCCTTATCATTTTCATGTACCGCTTTGGTGTTTACGCTTACCAGCCAGGGCTGGTTATCGGTACCGGTGATATAAATATTTTTGGTAAACAGGTAATCTTCGCCAAAGTTGCGCTGCCAGTTGGTATAGGCCCGCAGGGTATAGCTGCCTTCGGGTATATCTTTACCATCAATAGCAATTTGCCCGTGAGCAATGCCGTAGCCAAGCGGCGCCATCCGCCTGTATACTACCGCCGAGCTATCATTGACCAGTTCTATATACATCAACCCGCTGCGGGACGAATATTTTAAATAATTGGCATTAAATAAATAGCCTTTGAACCAGATAGTATCGCCTACGGCATAAACCGGCTTATCGGTTTGCACGTACAGCTTTTCAACCGGCAGGAGTTGTTGCAGGCTGTCTTGCTGTTTGATCAATCGTACCAGCCCGGCATCAGCTATTTTTTGCTGTGCGAACAGGCAATCTGAACAAATGATAAACAAGAGAAACAGGTAAAACTTTTTTATTAAATTCGGAAACATGAGATAGCCCAATTAGCCAACCAATGTATTAGTTAGCTTTGATATATACAAGCAATGGGATGATTAAATTCACATTGGTATAGCGATTAGTTTCAAACTCATCGCTATACCAGGAATAATAACGCTTATCCAGCCACGCTATTCTGCTCCTATTCACCCATCGGTTCCCAAAGCTCTATAATGTTGCCTTCTGGATCAAGTATATGGATAAATTTTCCATAGTCATATTCGGCAATTTCATCAACAATGGTCACATTGTCCTTTTTCAATTCTTCAATCAGTTCAACCAGGTTTTCTACCCTGTAATTGATCATAAACGGTTTATCCGACGGGTTGAAATATTTCGTGTCATTCGGGAATGCACACCAGGATGTAGATCCTTTTTTAGAGGGATCGTCCTCATGTAGCCACTCAAACGTTGTTCCGTATTGGCCGACAGGTAAGCCAAGGTTTTTGACATACCATTCGTTCATCGCTTTTGGGTCGTTGCTTTTAAAAAATACGCCGCCGATGCCTGTTACTTTTTTCATAGTAGTTTGTTTTAGTTTTATATTAGTTAATTTTATTGTTACCTATGCGTTAGCTGTAACTGGTTTCTTTTTAAGTATAAGAGCGGCTATTAACGATATTACGATACCCACAGGTACAATTTCTAAATAGGTAAACATTGCCCTAAAGGCGGCGTTTGATTTATATTTTGCCATCGTGGCTGCCATTTCAGCTCCTTGTTTTTGTATAACCGCGGCGCTTGCCCCGCTCGCTTTTAATTCTGCTAAGGCCTGTGCCTGGTATTTTTCACCATAATCGGGGACGAAATAACTAAAATCTATCATCCAAACCACCACATACACGGTTGACGCGATAAGTGTTATCAAAAGGCCGATACGCAACGCTTTACCAAAACTAATTTGACCATCATTAGTATCCCGGTAATTTTTAATGGCTACAAATATGAGCGAAAATGCCAATATCATAGTCGCGTAGCCAAAAAACAGCCGGGTATTCAAACTCAAATGATCGCTCAACAGGCTTTCGCCAACAACGGCCCATGATACACTTATAATACCGGCTATTACGCCGCAAATCCAAATTGTCTTTTTCATTTTGTTTTGGTTTTAAGTTTAAATTCTGCCCAAAATTGAAGTATCATGCTGACTTTTCATTCATACTTTCGGGTGATTTTGCAGGAAAATTGCATTATCATACTAAAGCATGATCACTTTAAGGTATCAAACTCAACCGCTTTGCTTTTTCAATAGCTTGTGTGCGGCGCTCCACTTCCATCTTTAAAAACAGGTTGGACGTATGGGTTTTGATGGTGTTTAATGATACGAATAAGCGTTCGGCTATTTGCTGATTGCTTAACCCATTGGCCATTAGTTGCAAAACTTCCAGTTCACGGGCACTTAGGCGCAGATTGTTTAGTTCGTGTTCATTTAAAACGAAACCCGGGCCGGTAAAAATTTCCTTTTCAACCACTACGGTTTTTACTTTCGGTTTCATTAACTTTAATGCCAGCCATATTCCCAAACCGGTAAATATAACAGCTATGCTACCCGCATAAAATTCAAATGCATTGTTGATAATAACGAAATGCCACTCCAGCCATTTTAATAAAAGCAACAGTGCGGCAAGGGATAAACCGTAGAGAATATTTTGTTTGTTTTTTATCAGGACATTAAAAGTCATTTTTAAAAATAGTTATTTTATATTTATCTCACCAATTATAAAAAAATCATGAAGTCGTTTAAAATACTTGCTATCAGCATTGCGGCCGTATCTGTTTCATTTACAATGATCAAAACAAATAAGGCCGGTACACCCATAAAAATTGAAACCGGCCTAATATCCGGTGTAAAAAGTAATACAAGTGACGTAGTTGCTTATAAAGGTATCCCCTTTGCCCTGCCGCCGGTTGGCGATTTGCGCTGGCGGGCACCACAGCCCGCAAAACCGTGGACAGGCGTACGCAAATGCGATGCTTATGCTAACGACCCATACCAAAACGCGCCCCATGCGTCAGGTATGTGGTCTGACGAGTTCTTTATTCCACCGGCATCAACCCGCAGCGAAGATTGTTTGTATTTAAATGTGTGGACTGCGGCAAAACCCAAAGAAAAACGCCCGGTATTGGTTTGGATATATGGTGGCGGCTTTAACAGCGGCGGCGGCGATGTGCCCATTTATGATGGCGAAGCCACAGCTAATAAAGGGATCGTATTTGTCAGCTTTAACTATCGCGTGGGTATATTCGGTTCCTTTTCGCATCCTGAACTCAGTAAAGAATCCGGTTATAATTCATCAGGCAATTACGGCTTGTTAGATCAGATCGCTGCGTTAAAATGGGTACAAAAAAACATTGCAGCCTTTGGCGGCGACCCCAATAATGTTACCATTGCAGGGCAATCGGCAGGCTCAATGAGCGTAAATTGTTTGATAGCCTCGCCATTATGCAAAAACCTGTTCCAAAAAGCTATCGCCGAAAGCGGTGCCTATATGGTTAGCGCGGCCAGGGGTATGGCAACCCTACAACAGTCAGAAGAGCAGGGTACAAGGGCAGCTGCGGGTTTAAAAGCGGCTTCAATAGCTGACCTCAGAAAGATGACGGCAGAAGATATACAGCAGCAAATGAGGGGTGCTTTCGGGCCAATTGTTGACGGCTATGTTTTGCCAGAGCCCATCCCGGCAATTTTTGCAGCAAACAAGCAAAATAAAGTCATCCTGCTTACCGGGTGGAACGAAAACGAAGGGATGTTATCAGGCCAGTTAAAAAATGCCGAAAGCTTTAAAAAACAGGAAACTGATGCTTATGGCGCAAACGCTGATGCCTTTTTTAAATTTTACCCGGCCGCTAATGATGACGAAGCCACCGCTTCGCAATATAAATTGTCTAAAGATATGATGTTCGGCATACAAAACTATACGCTGGCAAATGTAGAGGGCGAAAAAACAAAGGTGTATATGTATCGATTTACGCATAGGGTACCCGGCATAGGCGAGTATGCCAAATATGGCGCGTTTCACAGCGGCGAGGTTACCTATGCTTACGATAACTTAAAGTTTTTAAACCGCCCCTGGCAAGCTATAGATCGTGAACTGGCGGCTACCATATCATCTTATTGGGCAAATTTTATCATCACCGGCAACCCGAATGGAAAGGGATTACCCGAATGGCCGGCCTATACAGCCAGCGATAGCCGCATCATGATATTAGGGGATAAGCCCGAAGCCAAAGAAATGCCGGATAAGGGGGCATTGGATTTTGTTTTGGCAGGGATGAAGCGTTGAATAATGTTATCACTCTAACCGGGTGTCATGTTGAGGCAATGACGATCCGTTTTAATAAAAACCATATTACAATTTGAAATATCTAAAAAATTACTAATTTGTGCCATAATTTACTTAATTAATTGAACTTAATCCAATTCAAAGAATGAAAAAACTATTACTTTTTAGTTTTGCCCTGATGATTTTTCAATTGTGCCGCGCACAGGAAACATTTCCTGTAAACGGTGCCTGGGATATCCGTGCGGGACAATACGCGTTCACTAACGCTACCATAGTAGTTAGTGCCGATCAAACTATTACCAACGGGACCCTGCTGGTAAAAGACAAAATTATCGAGGCTGTTGGCCCCGGTGTTGTTATACCAAAAGGCTATATAACGGTTGACCTTAAAGGTAAATTTATTTACCCGGGCCTTGTTGACGCTTACACAACTTATGGCATACCTGCAGGTGCAGCAGCCGGCGGTCGTGGCGGATTTGGTGGCGGCGGAGGTGGTGGTCGCGGAGGCGGCGGCGCGGCAGCAAAACCCGGCGCTTATGGCTGGAACGAGGCCGTTAAGCCCGACAGCGCAGCTCGCCTTGTTTTCCATGTTAATGCTACAGAAGCTGAGAATTTGAAAAAACTTGGTTTTAGCACAGTACAATCACTTATCCATGACCGCATTGTACGTGGCACATCAGTGGTAGTTAGTTTGGCTAACAAACGCGACAACCTGGTAATGATCAATGATAACGCGGCAGCGCATTATTCATTTGTGAAAGGTACCGCGCCAACCAATTACCCTTCATCACTAATGGGCACCATAGCCCTGATCCGTCAAACTTACTATGATGCGCAGTGGTATAAAACCCAAAAAGAAGAGTATAACATTACGCTGGATGAATTTAACAAGACACAAAATTTGCCCCAGATATTTGAATGTACCGACGTTCAAAGCATTTTGCGTGCAGAAAAGATCGCCAAAGAATTTGGCAAGCAATATATATTAAAAACCAATGGTGATGAATACCAGCGTATAGATGCTATAAAAGCTACCGGAGCTTCGTACATCATTCCTGTAAACTTCCCCGCTCCGTTAGATGTTGAAGACCCTATTGACGCGCATAACGTAAGTTTTGAGTCTTTAAAAGCATGGGAACTGGCACCAACCAATCCGGCTGCTTTGGAAAAAGCAGGTGTAAAATTTGCCATCACCTCTTATGGTGTTGCCAACGCGCGTGACTTCTGGACAAATATCCGGACAGCGATGACTTTCGGGCTTACCGAAAAACAAGCACTTAGTTCAATGACCACTATCCCCGCTGAAATGCTTGGTGTTGCCGACAAAGTCGGAACTTTAGCAAAAGGCAAACTGGCCAGCTTCCTCATCACTTCCGACGATCTGTTCAAACCGGATAACGTTATCTATGAGAACTGGGTTGACGGTCAGCAATACGTAGTTTCTAAAATGGAAATTGCCGACATGCGCGGCAAATATACTTTGACCGGCGACGGATTTGCCAATACTACATTAACCATTGGCGGCCAGCCGGGTACATATAACGTGAATGTATTGCGCACCGGTCCTGACAGCGCAAGTGTGGCAGGCACTATTACCCGTAGCGGTGATGAAGTAGGTATTTACTTCAATTTCAGGAATAACCCAAATGGCGCCATTCGCATGTCGGGCTATATCGCGTCATCAAATCCAACCGTATTAAAAGGCGATGCTATTTTCCCTGACGGAAAAAGCATTACCTGGACCGCTACTTATACCGGGGCTGCCCCTGCGGCAGGTCCGGGCGGTGGCGGTGGTGGCGGTCGTGGTGGTGGAGGAGGCGGTGGCCGTGGTGGTGCCGGAGCTCCCCCTGCTGCAGGTGGCGCAGCACCGGCTGCCGGTGCTGTAGCAGCAATTCCTGTTGTAGGCCCTGTTATTTATCCTTTCGGCGCTTTTGGCTTTACCGAGATTCCTAAGGCTGAAAACGTATTGATCAAAAATGCTACCGTTTGGACGAACGAAAAAGAAGGTATCCTTAAAAATGCCGACGTTTTGATTGAAAACGGAAAAATAAAAGCAGTTGGTAAAAATCTTTCGGCAAATGGCGCGAAAGTAATTGACGGTACAGGTAAACACGTTACTCCCGGTATAGTTGATGAGCATTCGCACATTGCTGTTACCAGCGGTGTTAACGAAGGAACACACTCCGTTACTTCTGAAGTTCGTATAGCCGATGTTATCAACGCAAATGATATTAATCTTTATCGCCAGCTGGCTGGTGGTGTAACTACTTCGCATATCCTGCACGGTTCAGCAAACGCTATTGGCGGGCAAACCCAATTGATAAAGCACCGTTGGGGATTGTTACCTGAGCAACTGAAATTTGAAGGCGCTGATGGCTTTATCAAATTTGCTTTGGGCGAGAATGTTAAAGGCAGTAACGGCGGCGGTGGCGGCGGTGGTGCTACCGCCAACCTGCGTTTCCCGCAAACACGCATGGGTGTTGAAGAAGTTTATATTGACGCTTTTACCCGCGCTAAAGAATACAAAGCAGCACGGGCCGTAGCCGGAAATACTGTGCGCCGCGACCTTCAGTTAGAGGCACTGGCCGAAATATTGGATAACAAACGTTTCATCACTTGTCACTCTTACGTACAATCAGAAATTAATATGCTGATGCATGTAGGCGATTCATTGGGCTTCCACGTAAATACATTTACACACATTTTAGAAGGTTATAAAGTGGCCGATAAAATGAAAGCACATGGCGCAGCAGGATCTACATTCTCTGACTGGTGGGCTTATAAAAATGAAGTTGCCGAAGCTATACCTTACAATGGTAAGCTGATGCACGAAGTTGGTTTGGTAACAGGCTTTAACTCGGATGACGAGGAAATGGCCCGCCGCCTTAACCAGGAAGCCGGCAAAGCCGTAACTTACGGTAAAGTAAGCGAAGAAGACGCATTGAAATTTGTTACGCTTAACCCTGCAAAAATGCTGCATGTTGATAATAAAATAGGTAGCTTAAAAGCAGGTAAAGATGCCGATGTTGTGATCTGGTCTGCCGATCCGCTTTCAATTTACGCGGTTTGCGAAAAGACCTATGTTGATGGTGTTCCTTACTGGGACCTTTCAAAAGATGCCGATAACCAAAAAGCTATGAAAGCAGAAGAAGGCCGCCTGATTCAAAAAATGATCGACGCTAAGAGCGGAGGCGCGGCAACACGCCCGGCTGCTGCTGGCGGGGCCGGCAGAAGGCCTCGTGTTTATGAGTGCGAAACTTTGGAAGAAGATCAATTTGTTGTTGCGGATGACTACACTACTACGGAGTTAGAGAGAGCAGCAGCGGCAGCAGAAGCAAGAAGAATTAATCAATAATCAACATCCTATTTGAAATTAACATGAAAAAAATAATATTAAGTTTAGGGGGATTATTGCTGGGCATAACCCTCTCTTACGGGCAGGCTACCATATCGCCTGCTAAAGCGCAATCAAAACCGGTTGTAATTACCGGTGCCACTATACATATTGGTAACGGCCAGGTAATAAGCAATGGTTATATCACCTTTGATAAAGGTAAAATTACAGGTGTTGGCGAAGGTGCCGCACCCAGCATTTCGGGCTACGAAGTGATTAACGGCGCAGGCAAGCAGGTTTATCCCGGCTTTATTTGCCCTATGACCACTTTAGGATTAATAGAAATTGAAGAAGGCGCTAAGGGTACCGTTGATAATGAAGAAACAGGCGAAATTAACCCGCATGTACGTTCAATAGTAGCTTATAATACCGATTCAAAGGTTATCCCTACCGTACGCTCAAATGGTGTATTGCTGGCACAGCCGGTTCCGAGCGGCGGTATCATTTCGGGCACATCATCTGTTGTACAGTTGGATGCCTGGAACTGGGAAGACGCTATTTATAAAAAAGACAATGTTGTTCACCTAAACTGGCCGTCAGCAGGCGGAGGCCGTCGTGGCGGTGGTGGTGGCGGGGGTCGTCCCGGTGCTGGCGCTGCGGCAGGCGGAAATCCGGCAGACCGTGCCCAACAGGCAATAGATGCCCTGACAGAGCTTTTTACCCAGGCAAAAGCTTATGCCGAAACACCAAAGCCTGATGTAACCAACGTTCGCCTTGCGGCAATGAAGGGTTTATTTGACGGCAGCAAAAAGCTGTTTATTATTGCCGATGAAGCCAAGCAAATTGTACAGGCTGTAACATTTGCTAAAAAATTCGGTATAACCCCGGTTATTGTTGGCGGTAAACAATCATACATGGTAACTGATATTTTAAAAGACAACAACGTTCCCGTTATCATCCGCGAAACACAGACCCTGCCCGAGCGCGATGAGGACGATGTGTACGCGGCCTACAGGTTGCCTATGCAATTGCAAAACGGCGGTGTATTGTATGGCTTAACCGGTATTGGTTTCTGGCGCCAGCGCAACCTGCCGTTTGAAGCAGGCGAAGCTGTAGGTTATGGCTTAACCAAAGAGCAGGCTTTATCAATGATCACCATGAACAATGCCAAAATATTAGGTATTGATAAAACTACCGGTACATTGGAAAAAGGTAAGGATGCCAACCTGTTCATTTCAGGCGGCGATGCCTTGGATATGATCACCATTGATGTACAAACCGCCTTTATACAAGGCCGTAACATCAACCTGGATAACCTGCACAAACAATTGTACAGAAAATTTGCTGGCAAATATGGCCTGAAAGCTGATTTGTAAGTAAAACTAAACTTACGATCACAAAAAGCTCGGTTGATTTTGATTAGCCGGGCTTTTTGTTTACCCAAATTAAACTTAGTTTTGAAAACTTCGTAAGTTTTTCACGTTACTTTTTGTTTGGTTATTTTTTCGCTAAAGTATATTCTCCCCAAAAATCGGTAGGCATAAATTGCCGTGCATATTTGGCGTGTACGGCTGCAACAATTCCTGTAGCATTTTCAGGTTCAGGCCCAAAAATGTCAACATAGTTTTGCCGCCCGTTAACTACTATGTGATAAGCGAATTTTGAGGCTGCTTCTGTATTCAGCCCCAAACATTTTAATGGAACGGTCAATTTCCAATTATAAGCGCCGGTGCCGTCAAAAAATTCGGCGGCCTTAATGCCATCCTCTTTATACAATGATATCCACTCATCAAGCCCCTCCATGCCGGTGGTTTTTAACCGCTTGAATGTATTTTGCAGTAGCTTGTTACGTACTTTTGCCACGGAATCATTGACTTTGACCGTTAAACTGAATTGAAGCCATTTGTTTTTGCCTTCGCTAACCGGGAAGGTGATGCCTGCACTTCCTTTATTTGTTTTCTTATCCTCTTTGTTCACATAAAGCGTAATGCCGCCGCCAACTATACGGTTAATGGCATATTTATCTTTAACCTGAACAATCAGGTACAGACTTTTATCATCATTGGCCATGATATAATACAATTCGGTGGCATGGTTATATGCCTGGAATTGATCACCCCATTCGGTTGCCTTGCCATCAATTTTTATATCAGCCGACGCGTATACACTTTCCTGCTGTACTTTTGGAAGCTTTTGAGCATTAACAATAATTGAAATAAACAAAAAAAACAGGGTATAAAAAACCTGCTTAACAGGCGCAAGGCTCATTTTTTTCATGGCTGGGAAAGGCTAATAATTTTGGCCAGCAAATATAACTAATTAGTTAGTAATGCACCAAGCTTATTTTTTCGCCAATGTATATTCTCCCCAAAAATCGGTGGGAGCGCCCATACCTATAAATCGATCTATATCTGCTAACGAATTTACCCCTATCATCTTAACCGTAGGGTTCATATTTCCATTTGGTCCTCTTATTTGTCCTCTGATAACATTGTCAACATTCATACCAGACAATCCATGTAATTCTATGTGATATGCAAACTTTGAAAAGTTATTTATGGGATGTCCTAAATATTTTAATGGAACTTGTAATTCCAAAGTATAAACCATTTGATCATCAAATAAAGCCGCGCCTTTTATACCATCTTCATTATAGATAGAAATCAATGTATCCAAACCCTTTACACCGTTAACCCTTATCCATTTTGCCTTTGCTGCCATTGAACTATTGGCAACATTCATAAATGAGTCCGCCTTTAATACAGATACACTTGAACCAGGCTCTATTTTGGGCTTGCTTTTAATATTCATGTGAAACCGATTATCGCCATCAAAAACGGGATAAGTAAAAGATATAATATTCTTATTTCCCTTTTTCCCTGACGAATCTATTGAGAAAGTAATTCCATTAGCGTATATTTTATTGATAATATCCGGGTCACCGGCCTGTATTACTAAATACAAATTATCGGCATCATTGGCTATGGTATAAAAAATTTCTGTAGCTTTATTATAAGCTTGAAATTTACCATCCCACTCATTTGCCTTGCCGTCAATTTTTACATTATCAGGCGCGCGCAGGCTGGCTTGCTGAACATTAGGCAGTTTTTGGGCATGAGCAGCAATAAACAATAATAAAAACGCCGGTAGCAATAGCTTAAAAGCCGGAGGATTGACTTTTTTCATAATGGTTTAAATTAGAAACCTAAAGCTAATGTACTGTTATGATAAACAGGCAGTTAAAGCTGTTAATTTATGTTAAATAGCTAACATAGGTTACGAACTCATCGCGTAAACCACAATATTTACCCCAAACTTGGTATTATCTTCGGCTAAAAACCGCTTGTTTCTGAAATCATAATCCCACTCGCAGCCATAATCTTTATTGCTGTATAAAACAGCTATGCGGCCATTAATGGTGATGGCTTTAAGGTAATCATGTATCAGGTCGTCGCCCCAGCCGTTTAACTCGAACACCGTATTTGGCGGGCCTTTAAAAGTGAAAAAGGAATGGTATATGGGGTGGTCGTTAGGTATTTTCTTTAAAGCGTCGTTGCCAAAAAGCTGCGCCATTTGCGCCTCGAACGATTTGGCAAAAAGGCCGTCTATATCATGGTTGCAGTCATCGGCAAAAACAAAACCGCCGTTCTCTACATATTTTTTAAAATTGGCCCGCTCCTGCTCGTCAAACTGCACCAGCTTATGCCCGCTGATATAACTAAAGGGCGACTGAAAAATATCAGGACTGCTTAAAGCCACTACCCTCTCTTTTTGCTCAATGGGTATTGTCGTATATTCAATAAGCGAGTTCAAAATATTGGAAGGCATACGCTGATCGGTATCCCAATCGCCGGAATGATAGGTAAAACGGGTAAACGTAAACTTTGCTTTTGAAATTAATGACATCTGTTATTAAAACTCTAAAATTAGCGTAAAATTTCATCCAAAGTCTTAATAATTTATCTCTGTTGTAATTTTTTAAACATATTGTTTAGATTTTATCAAACTTTTACCTCATTTTTTATAAAAAAGCCTGATATTGTGATGAATTAATACATCGCCACAATTTAAGAGATAAAAAAGGTTTGGAACTTACTGAAGATAACATAAAAGCGCTGCTGGCCAAGCTTCCGCAGCTAAAAACAGAGATACAAAAGGTAATTGTAGGACAGGAACATATATTGGACGAACTGTTGGTGGCCTTCCTGGCAGGCGGTCATTGCCTGCTGGAAGGTGTGCCCGGTTTAGCTAAAACGCTGCTAGTAAAAACCATGTCGCAGGCGCTGCACCTTTCTTTCAGGCGCATCCAGTTTACTCCCGATCTAATGCCTACCGATATTGTTGGTACGGAAATTTTAGAAGAAGACCATGCCACAGGCAAACGTTTTTTTAAGTTTAATAAAGGTCCGCTGTTTGCCAATATTATTTTGGCCGATGAGATCAACCGTACGCCCCCAAAAACACAATCGGCTTTGTTAGAGGCTATGCAGGAATTTGAAGTAACTTATGGCGGCCAAACCTACCCGCTGGATAAACCTTTCTTTATCTTAGCTACACAAAACCCTATTGAACAGGCCGGTACTTATCCCCTGCCTGAGGCCCAGCTTGACCGTTTTTTGTTGCTGGTTAAAATAGGCTACCCTACCGGCCAGGAAGAATTTGAAATATTAAACCGCACTACCGGCACTAAAAAAGCCGAAGTAAAAGCGGTAATAACCGCAGAAGAAATACAACAGGCACAGCAATTAGTAAGACAGGTAAGCATCAGCGATGATTTGGTGAGATATGTAAGCTCGCTCATCCGCGCTACACGGCCTGAAACTACGCATTTAGATTATGTAAAAGAGTGGGTACGGTGGGGTGCCGGTCCGCGCGCCGGGCAGGCCTTAATTTTAACTGCCAAAGCCCGCGCGCTGCTAAAAGGCCGCTATGCTGTATTAATGGAAGACATCCATGCCATGGCCGCGCCCGTATTACGGCACCGGGTATTAATGAACTTCAAAGCAGAAGCCGAAGGCATTACCTCTGACAAAGCAACAGCTGAATTAATTAAACTGATTGAACGACCTAAAGATAGAATCAAGAACTAAGAATCAAGAGCCAGGACATTAAATCTTACTTCAATAAATAAATCCGAAATCGAACATCCGAAACGGCGCAGCCCTCTTGAGTTCCTTAAAAAAACAAACAAAACACGAAAAATCCGAAATATAAAAATGCTTCTCGATCCCAAAGTACTCATGACCATTAAAAACCTGCCATTGCTGGCTAAAACGGTTATTGATGGCTTTATGAACGGCTTTAACAAAAGTACCGTTAAAGGCCCGGGATTGGAATTTAGCCAGTACCGCAGCTACCAGCCCGGCGATGACCTGCGCTGGCTTGACTGGCGGATGTATGCGCGCTCGGACAGGTACTATATCCGTGAGTCAGAAGTAGAAACCAGTATTTCGGTAAGGTTTCTCATTGATGCCAGCGCATCCATGAACCATGATGACGGAATGCTGAAAAAAATAGACTATGCCCGTTTTTTGGCCGCTTCATTAGCCTACCTGGCCAATTTGCAGGGCGACGCGGTGGGCTTATATGTTTTTAAAGCGGGCGGCCTGTTTTCACTGGCCTCAAAGCCCGATCCGCAGCATTTACAGCGTTTATATTACCAGTTGGAACATATTGAACCGGCAGGCGCATTTACAAAACCTGTTCATTATAAAGAGTTATTTGCAGGGTCTGGCCGTAAGGAAATGTTGATTTTCATTACCGACATGTATCAACCCAATGGCGAAATTACCCAACTGCTGGATTCGTTGGCCGCGTTAAAACATGAGATCATCGTATTCCAGTTAATGGCGCAGAACGAACTTGATTTTGACTTTAAAGGATACTCGGAATTGGAAGATCTGGAGACCGGAGAAGTGATACCTGTAGGCAGGCAAACAAAAATACAATACCAGGAAACATTGAACACACACCAGGAAAAAATAAGAATGCAACTATTAAGTAAACATATATTCCACAGAATGATAAATACCAGCGATCCATTGGATAAGGCGTTAAGAGATTTTTTGGTGCAACGAAACAAGGGCATTGTGTAGAGACGCAATGTTTTGCGTCTCCGGGCATTATGTGTGTAATTAAATAACAAAATCGTATCGAGACGCAAACCATTGCGTCTCTGCATTATATAAATAGACATTGTTCCAATTTTTAAACCCTTTATGGTTATTTGCGGTAGCAGCGGTGGTTATCCCCGTGGCGATACACTTATGGAACATAAGGCCGGGGAAAGTATTAAAGGTTGGCAGCATATCATTAATGGAAGCGGCATCACGCAAAAGCAGCCGCAGTTTAAAGTTAATCAATATTCCTTTGTTCATTTTGCGCTGCTTATTACTGATTATATTGGCATTACTGCTGGCTATACCGTTATGGCAAAAAAGGCTGCAAGCAGGTAAAGTAAAGGGTTGGATATTGGTACCGAAAGAAAACCTGCAGGAATCATATCCAAAGTTTAAACCCCAAATCGATTCATTAACCAATGCCGGGTACGAGTTTCATTATTTTAACAATGGATTTCAAAAATCTGATCTGAGACAAATTTTAGCGCACCTTAAAGATTCTGCTGCTAATGAAAGCGCGCAATTTCCCAACTATTGGCACCTGGTTAATGAACTGGATACGCTGGTTGCCCCTACCCTGCCCTTATATATTTTCACGCCAAACCAGGCTATATATTTTACCGGGGAAAAGCCCAGGGCAACTTTAAACTTGCACTGGCAAACCTATATCCCTGCCGATTCAACAAGTAAATGGATAGAAAGCGCGTGGATTAATAATAACAATACAATAAGGGTTGAGCAGGGTGAGAGCAAGCCATCCGGTACTTCGTATACGTATACCGATATTAAATCAGACGATCAGCCTAACTCGTCTTTCAATGTAAATGTTAGTAACGGACAAGCAACCATCGGCTTAAAATCGGTCAGCCGGCAGCTTGTTATTGTAGATACCACCACTTTGCACATTGCTGTTTATGCAGATAACAATACCATTGATGCAGGTTATTTAAAAGCGGCATTACAGGCGGTAAACCAATTTACACAGCGAAAAACCATTATCAAACAATACAATGATCCGGGTACAATTCCAACCGGTCAAAACTGGTTATTTTGGTTATCAGAAAAGCCGGTAAGCGGTAGGTTATTGCAACAAACCCGCAATATCTTTCGTTATGAAAAGGGAAAAATAGTTAATTCCGGTTCGTGGTTAAGCGATAATTCGGTATTTTCAGTATCGTTACAGCAAGGGCAAAAAATAGGCTTGTATAAATTGATTGAAACGTCGCAGCTGAATAATAATACAATTTGGCGCAATGGCTTTGGTCACCCGGTTTTGAGTGTACAACGGCAGGCGCAAACCAATATTTATAATTTTTATAGCCGTTTTGACCCGGCATGGAATGACCTGGTTTGGAGCAATGAGTTCCCGGGCTGGATGATGAAACTAATGGTTCCGGGTAAAACATCGGCAACTAATAAATATGATAAACGTATATTAGATCAGCAGCAAATTACGCCTGGTAATGTTAATCAAACACATGCGGTTGCTATAAAAACCACTGGGTTTGCAAACCTTTCCAATTATTTTTGGCTGCTGCTTGCGCTGCTATTTTTAGCAGAACGGTGGCTGGCCAATAAAACACAAACTATAACAACCAATGGCTGAGCGGAACGGGTTACATAAAATTAAAAAGCTACAGCAAACGTGGATCAGCTACCAGTTACTGGCTGATTTTGTGTTGTCGGCGGCTATTGCATTTGTTTTAACCCGGTTGGCAATTAGCTTGTTAAGCTGGTCGGCTTGGCTATTACCTTTATTTTTTGTGATCATATTTGGCGCATTATCTGCCGTACGCCGCCCCTGGCAAATTACATTAAACGCAATCTGTAGCTTTTTAAATATCGCCTACCCCGAACTGGAGGAGAGCAGCGAACTGGCAATAAAACCTGCAAACGACTTAAATATATTAGAACAATTACAATTGAGTAAGGTTGAATATGCCCTGCAAAATATCCCTGCACTACCCCGTGAGTTTACCAAACGCGTTAAAATTGCATGGGTGTTTTTTATTATTGCCCTGGCTTTGTGTTTTGCTATTTCAAAAATGCATTATAACTGGCAGGCAACCGTTAATAGTTTATTGGGGACTACTAAAACAGCTAATACACCACCCGAAAAAATATTGCCGCAAATTGAATCGGTCAATATTAAAATCACGCCACCAGCGTATACCGGCAAGGCAAACTATCAACAGGATAAATTTACCATAAACGCCGAAGAAGGCGCTGATGTTAGCTGGATTATCAATACCAGCATAGCTGTAAAAAACGCTTACCTGTTATTTAACGAAAAGGAAAAGCTGCCACTAACCAGCAACGATAAGACTAAATGGACTGCCACAAAAAACATTACTCAACCGGGTTTTTACCAGGTGAGTATTGATGGTAAACTGTCTGACCTGTACCAGGTACAAGTGATTAAGGATGCTTTACCCGTAATCCGCGTAAAAACGCCCAAACAATATACCCATATTGATGCAGGCGAAGCGCCCAGGGTTAATTTAACAGTTACCCTTGATGATGATTACGGCATTACCGACGCGCAGATATTTGCCACCGTTGCCAAGGGCAGCGGCGAATCGGTTAGGTTTAAGCAATACCAGATGAATTTCGGCGCATCGTTTCAACAACATAACCGCCAATATAATGTGCAAAAACTGCTTGACCTGCCGGTCCTGAATATGGAGCCGGGCGATGAGCTATATTTTTACATACAGGCACAGGATAACCATCAGCAAAAAAGCCGCACGGATGTTTATATAGTTTCCATACAGGATACCGCCCAACTATTAAGCATGGATGGCCTGCTCACCGGGTCAAGCATCAAACCCGAATTTTTCAGAAGCGAACGGCAGATCATTATTGACAGCCAGCAACTGCTGAAGGATAAGGACAGTATTAGTGTCGACGTGTTTAATAAACGTTGTAACGACCTGGGGCTTGACCAAAAACTGCTGCGCTTGCGCTACGGCAAATTTTTAGGCGAAGAAGATGAAAGCGGCAAAGAGGGAAACGACGAACTTGCGAAAGTTGAAAATTTTAGCAACGCCCAAATGTTTTTAGATGCTTATACCGATAAGCACGATAATGCCGAAGATGCCACCTATTTGGAACCGGCAGTTAAAGAACAGTTAAAAGCCACCCTATCCGAAATGTGGAAGGCCGAATTGCAACTGCGCCTGTACAAACCAAATGACGGACTGCCTTTTGAATATAAAGCCCTGCGTTTATTAAAAGACCTGCAACAAAAATCAAGGGCCTATGTGGCAAAAACATCCTACAATCCGCCGCCCCTTAAAATTGAAAAACGGTTGACCGGCGATTTGAGCAAAATAACCCAACCCGTAAACCAGCAGGATATAAAAGTGCAGGCAGATAAGTTTGAAGTATTAAAAAAGAGCGTTACTGTGTTAGAGCAGTTAAAATACGCACCCACTTTAAATACTGCTGATAAGATAACCTTAGAAATTGCCGAACAGCAATTAGGTGCAAAAGCGTCCGCCGAGCCGGGCATATATTTACCTGCGCTAAACGCCATGCACCGTATAATTGCTGCCAATAAAGCCAAGCCAACGGATATAGCCCTAATTGAAAGGGCCATACAAAAAACGCTGCCTCAAAAAGTGATAATGCCGGCGCAAGCACAAACTACCGCCGATATGGGGTTAGCACAAGGCTACTATAAAAATTTAAATCATTTAAACCGGTAAGATGAATTGGATGTTTGTCGTTTTGAGTTCTTCAGTTTCATGCGAATTTTTCTTATCTTCTAATTGTTGCTTTAATTTAATTGGCGTCATCGTTAACAGAATTACAGAGTTGTTCCGTAGGAACATTTGGTTGGTAGAAAAAGTTGTTCATTTTATATTTCGTTCCGTTAGGAACGATTGGTGCTTTACGAATTGCTTTTAATTGTATTTTTGATTTATGGCGAATAGTTATACCCAAATTCATATCCAGTTTGTATTTGCAGTAAAGTACAGGGCTGCTTTAATTGACAATGACTGGAAAGAAAGACTCCATCAGTATATGACTGGTATTTTTCAACAGAATAAACATAAAATGCTGCAAATAAATAGTATGCCCGATCATATGCACATTTTTATTGGTATGAGACCTGACCAATCCATTTCCTCATTGATACAAAATGTGAAAACAGAAAGCAGTAAATGGATTAAAGCAGAGAAATTGTGCAAATCTCCATTTGCCTGGCAGGAAGGGTATGGTGCTTTTTCTTACTCAAAAAGCCAGGTACCGGATGTTGTTCGTTATATCAGAGATCAGGAGCTTCATCATAAAGAACGAACATTCTTAGATGAGTATAGAAAGCTTTTAACTGTTTTTGATATTGATTGGGATGAGAGATATATCTTTAAAGAACTGGAATGACGCAATCACCAGACGTTCCTACGGAACGCAG
>Ga0302315_10002110_pt1 | contig 19141 bp, 16 predicted proteins | sample III_Palsa_N3_1_FD_200532 | JGI IMG/M metagenome (GOLD analysis project Ga0302315, IMG submission 200532) | Peat permafrost microbial communities from Stordalen Mire near Abisko, Sweden - III_Palsa_N3_1 | ecosystem: Environmental > Terrestrial > Soil > Palsa > Peat permafrost | place: Sweden...
TCATTTTATCGGTAACGTTGCCACAGTTATAGCATTTGGAGATAACCACCGGGTTAACCGAATTTACATCGACAGACAGGCGGTTATCAAACACATAGCATTTGCCTTCAAAATCCCTACCGCCGGCTTCCTTGCCGTATTTAATGATGCCGCCATGCAACTGGTAAACATCGGTAAAGCCTTCGTGCAGGAGCAGCGCCGATGCTTTTTCGCATTTAATGCCACCGGTGCAATAGGTTAATATCTTTTTATCCTTGTATTGAGCCAACTCGTTTATCATGGCCGGGAAATCCCTGAAATTTTCAATATCGAGCGTAATGGCATTTTTAAACTTACCCAGGTTATGCTCATAATTGGAGCGCACATCCAGAACGATCACATCGTCGCGGTCCTTCATTTCCATAAAGTCCTTTGGTTCCAAATGCTTTCCGGTTTGTTTTTTAGGGTCGATGATCTGCGGGTTACGCAGGCCGGAATGCACTATCTCCGATTTATAACGCACGTGCATTTTTACAAATGATGGGGTATCAACCTCATCAACCTTAAAATCTATATTGGCAAAGCGCGGGTCGGCGTGGAGGGTGGCCATGTACTGGGTACAAGCTTCTGCCGTGCCCGAAACGGTACCGTTGAGCCCTTCTTCGGCCACAATAATGCGCCCGGTTAAGCTTAGGGATTTACAAAATTTTAAATGATCGGCAGCAAATTGCTCCGCGTAGGCTATTGTTGAATAACAATAGTACAATAGTGTGTTATACTTTTCCATACAATCATTGATACTGCTGCAAACAGTGTTAAATGAACGGCAAAGGTAAGAATTGATTTCGAATTTCGGATTTTCAATTTCGAATTTGAGGATCGTATAAATAAATCCGAAATTGAAAATTCGATATTCGAAATTAGCGGATTCCGTAAAATATCCTTATCCCCTGTATGTATTTCTTGGTTCCTTCGTAGGAGACGCCATAATCAACCCTGAAGATGAGGCGTTGCAGGCCAACATAAAACTCCGAGTAATTGGGATTGGCTTTTTCCGACAGGTAGTTAACGCCCACAATTTCTTCCAGTTTAAGTTTGCGGAAAAATTCTATACCGTTAAGCAGTGTTCCCGAAAAATTATGCTGGTAATGCGCCTCCAAAAAGGCGTTATCGGTGCTGAAGGTATAAAAGGGCAAAAAGTGAAAACTGCCCACATAAGTTGGGTCGAAAGTGGTACCCTGGTTACCTAAAAAGTGGTAATCATCCATAAAATACAGCTTGTCGCGATTGAAAAAGTCGCCGGCAGTTATTTGGAATGAAGAGTAGCCGATGAGCCCTATCGGGATATGATCCTGCGCTATATTTAGCGAAGCGAAGTTATAATCAACGTCCGATCCCAGAATATTATTAACACCCTGGCGGTAAGCCACTGTTACCACCGGATATTTTGACGGCAGGTAAACCGTGCCGGTTGGCCGCGTAATATACTGCTGATCGAAAGTAAGCTGGAACGCGGTATAAAAAGTAAGCGCTTTATTTTCCGGGAATAATACCGAGCGGTCATCAGCCGGGGCATCAGGCATTAGTGGGTTATTGGAGGTATATTGTTTATTGCTGAATGTTTCCACATGGTTATACGATGTGTTGTAAAGCTGTGTGCGGTTGGCATAGGTTAAACTTATGGTCCACAAAACGCCGTTAGCAATTTCGCGCTGAAAACCGGCATCAACAAACTGCGATTCGTAATATTTAACATAGTTCTCCTCGCTCAACAGCGTACTCAGCGTATTAAAATAAAGCGAACGCGTACCCACATTGTTCAGATCGAGTATATCGCTGCCGAAGCCTCCAAAAAATTTAGCGTTATGAAATGGGTCGTAATTATAATCGCCGCTAAAATTCGCGGTAAATATTTTGTTGGAAAAGCCGTACCGCACATCGGGCGTAAAATCATACGATTGGATATCATTGAGGGCGTGGGTATATTTTGCCTGTAGGTTTAGCCCGTAACCTTCAACCGTGTTATAAAAAAAGGTTTGGATAAACGGATAAATGTACACCGAATCCTTACCCTGCCGGTAGGTGGAACTGTGCCCGAATATAAGATAGGGCAGCACCAGCAAACGGTTGTTAGAGCGCTGCAAGGAATCCATATACCCCGGCGAGCGGTGGGCTTTGGCCAAACTGTCTTTCTCGCGATAATCCTTCGCTTCCTGCCTGGTAAGCGGAACGGGGCGCATGGCAGCCCAATAACTCGAATCCTTGGTGTTCGAGGCGGTATCGAAATGCAATATTTCGCCGGTAAAATAATGGTCCGGGAATTTGGGGTCGAGGTTATAGTTGTTATAGATACCGTTATAATAACCGCCGAATTTAAATCCCAGCACATCGCCCGAAAAGCTGTATTGAACCGAAACCGGCTGCCATATATTATTTTTAATGGGTATATATTGCTGGCTAACTTTAAGCGTATCAATAAAATTAAGCTCGTTATCGGCATTGGTGAGGTACAGGTCTACACTGTATATGCGCCAGTCGCCCTCCAGTATATAAATATTGCCCTTAAAGGTTGGCGAATGTTCGTGGCGCGGAATGAGCTCTATCTTATCGATAACATGGCCGTTCTCTTTGGTGGTGCCGGCCAGCCTGTAACGGTACAGATCGAAAGCGGTTGATGCCACCGGCGAAAGAAAACTGTGATTGCTTACGCCGGGGATAGAGAAATAATTGTTGTAAAAGTTAACCTGCAGGTCCGATGCCTTGTTGTAGCTAAAGGCCGGGTTTAAACCCACCGTTTTTGATGCGATGGTAACCTCCTTTATCTTATTAGGTTGCTGAAAGCTGAAATTTGATATGGATTCCGACTGGTACAATATGCCCCTGCCCAGGGAGTCGAGATCGAGTGTGTTCCTTACATTGCGGCCCATCAGTTTTTTGGGCGCTCCTAATAGCCTTTGTACGCCTTTAATGTACACCGCGCAGGAGTATTCATTAACCTCGTTTAAATAATATTCGCGCTTGGCTATAACCTGCCGCATAATTTCATTTGCCGCGGTATCTTTTATGCGCTTGCCCATTATGCGCACGGCTTTAAGCTCAAAAACCTCATCATCCATTTTTATGTTATGCACAACATCATGGCTGGTAATGGTTACGCTCTCTGTACGCTCTTTATAGCCAACAAAGCGGTAAATAATGGCATAAGTACCAGCGGTTAGTTTAAACTGGTACGATCCCGTTTCATTAGCCGTGGTGCCGTAGGTGGTGTTCCTGATATAAACCGAGGTGAATGGAATGGGATGGCCATTATTATCAGTTATATGGCCGGATAATATGTATTGCTGGCCGGAAACTTTGAAAGCGGCAAGGGAAATAAGGGCAAAAAAAAGTAGCTTTTTTAACATAAGTAATCAACATTAAATGTTTTTTACAGCTTAAATGTTTCATGTACTGTGTAATATATTTTTTAAGGTAGGATTAAACAGCTTATTGCTTAATTTTGCCGGCGATATAACTGTTGAATAAGAGGATCTTTTAATCTTGAACAGTTAAATAACTCAATAAATAAAGCTATGTATAAAACACTACAACCGGTATTGCAGCAGGAGCTGGCAGAAATTGAAAAAGCCGGCTTATATAAACGCGAGCGGATCATCACATCGGCACAGGGCGCCGAAATTACAGTGCAGGGCGGTAAGGAAGTGATAAACTTTTGCGCCAATAATTACCTGGGCCTATCAGGCAGCGCAAAGGTGGTGGCCGCTGCAAAAGCGGTGATGGATACGCGTGGCTATGGCTTATCGTCTGTCCGTTTTATTTGCGGTACGCAGGATATACATAAAGAACTGGAGAAAAAGATAGCGGAGTTTTTAGGCACCGAAGATACCATACTATACGCGGCCGCATTTGATGCCAACGGCGGTGTGTTTGAGCCCCTGTTTAATGAGCAGGATGCCATTATATCCGATGAGTTGAACCATGCATCCATAATTGATGGCGTGCGCCTGTGTAAGGCCCAGCGCCAGCGCTATAAGCACGATGATATGGCCGACCTGGAAGAAAAGCTGAAAATAACCGCCGGCTGCCGCCACCGTATTATAGTTACCGATGGCGCTTTCAGCATGGATGGCACCATTGCCCAACTGGATAAAATTTGTGAACTGGCCGAAAAATACAGCGCCCTGGTAATGATTGATGAGAGCCATTGCTCCGGCTTTATGGGTAAAACCGGCAGGGGTACGCATGAGTATCATAATGTGATGGGTAAGATAGATATTATAACCGGAACGCTGGGCAAAGCGCTTGGCGGTGCGTCGGGTGGCTTTACATCCGGCCGTAAGGAGATCATCGATATGCTTAGGCAACGTTCACGCCCGTATTTGTTTTCCAATACACTGGCCCCGGCTATAACCGGCGCCTCGATAGCGGTACTGAACATGCTAAGCGAAACCACCGCCCTGCGCGATAAGCTGGAAAAAAACACCCAATACTTCCGCAAAAAGATGACGGATGCAGGGTTTGATATTAAACCGGGCGTTCACCCTATAGTACCGGTAATGCTGTACGAAGCCAAACTGGCCCAGGAGTTTGCCGCCAAAATGCTGGATGAAGGCATTTATGTTATCGGTTTCTATTACCCGGTGGTGCCGCAGGGTAAGGCCCGTATCAGAGTGCAGATATCCGCAGCACATGAAACCGAACATTTGGATAAAGCGATAGCAGCCTTTAGCAAGGTTGGTAAAGAGCTGGGCGTGTTGAAATAATACTTACAGATTTTTTATATTTGTACGTATAAATTAAAAAATGATGGGAGCTACAAAATTAACGCTCACTGTGAAAGAGGAATCTTTGCCTTTCGTAAAAAAGTATGCAAAAAGACAACATACCAGCGTTTCAAAGCTTGTACAACGTTTATTTGATAATATAGCTGAAAATGAAAAGAATCAACCAGACCCATTATTGGAAAAATACAAAGACATTGAAATACCTCAATGGATAAAAGATTTGACTTATAAAAGATTGTTTGTAGATAGCGATGTTCTTTTTGGATATGCTACTGAGAAGGGAGCCGTTTTATTTTCATACCCAGTTATTACTAATGAAATGTGATAAACGGAGTGCCGAACTTAATACCTCTGCTTTAGCCATCTCTAATGTACATTATGTTTTATCTAAGTATACAGGAGCAGTAGCAAGTAAACGGAATCTAAAATCGATGATAAAGACGGTAAAAGTGCTTTCGTTGGAAAATGAGGTAATAGATTTGGCGCTTGATAGTCCTTTTAGCGATTTTGAAGATGCCATTCAAAACTTGATTGCCGAAAGATATAACTGCGGGGTGATCATCACCCGGAATACGAAAGATTATAAACAGTCAAATCTGCCAGTATTTACCGCCGAACAATTTTTAAGAACATTATAATGCAACAACAAATAGACCAATATACCGTCGAAATAAACGCTTTTTCACCGGCAAATGCTGATGAACTGGAAGGTTTCCGCATCAAATTTTTAGGTACCAAGGGAATTATTAAGGATCTGTTCGACCAGTTTAAAACCGTTGGCCCTGAAGAAAAGCGCACCTTCGGCAAGGTGCTTAACCAGTTTAAACAACTGGCTGAAACCAGGTATGCTGAGCTGAAGGATGGCCTTACATCCGAAATTGAAAATTCGAAATCCGACATTGACCTCACCCTTCCCGGCGATGGTTTTAATACCGGATCGCGGCACCCGCTTACGTTGGTGCGTTTGGAGATCATCGATATTTTTAAGCGCCTGGGTTTTGTGGTAGCCGAAGGCCCCGAAATTGAGGATGACTGGCATAACTTCTCGGCCCTTAATTTTCCCGAGGAGCATCCCGCGCGCGATATGCAGGATACCTTTTTTATTAAAAAAAATCATGGCAAGGACGATATAGCCCTGCGTACCCATACCTCATCGGTACAGGTGCGCATGATGGAGAGTGGTAAACCGCCGTTCCGCGCTATTATGCCGGGCCGGGTTTATCGTAACGAAGCCATATCGGCGCGTGCGCATTGCTTTTTTCACCAGGTGGAAGGTTTGTATGTGGATGAAAATGTATCCTTCGCCGATCTGAAACAAACCCTTTACCACTTTGTGCAGGAGCTTTACGGCGATGGCACCAAGGTGCGTTTCAGGCCGTCATATTTCCCTTTTACCGAGCCATCTGCCGAAATGGACATCTCCTGCACCATTTGCAATGGCGCGGGATGTAATATGTGCAAATACACCGGCTGGGTTGAGATTTTAGGTTGCGGCATGGTTGATCCTAACGTATTGGAAAACTGCGGCGTAGATAGCAAGAAATACACCGGCTTCGCGTTTGGTATGGGAATAGAAAGAATTGCCAACTTAAAATATGTTATACGTGATCTGCGTTTATTCTCTGAGAACGATGTGCGTTTTCTGAAGCAATTTCAAACAGAGATTATATGAAAAAGGTTTATTTTGTAATGATGATAGCCATGACATGCCTGTCGTGCGGTAAAAATTCCGATCCTATACCCAATGTAGGGGTTGATTTTGAAGATTCATTGCAAGATCCTCGCCTTTCGGCGCTCAACAGCGCGGGTGGTGTGGTGCTCATTAGCGGCTATGGCGTTGCAGGCTTGATACTTTACCGCGAACCGGATGGTACTTATGTATGTTATGACCGTTGCAGCAGCTATAAACCCGAGAATAAATGCGCCGTAACGCTTGACCCAAGCCATCTTACCGTAACCGACCCATGCAGCGGCTCCGTATTTTCCCTGCTTGATGGCTCACCCGTAAAGGCTCCCGCTACAGAATCCCTTAAATCATATTATGTAAGTGTGAGTAATTATGAGATATTTGTATCAAACTGATACATGGAAGCCGATAAAATAAAAGAAAGTATAAAGCGGGCAGCGCAGGACCTGTTCCGTAAATTCGGTTATCATAAAACCAGTGTTAACGAGATTGCCAAAAAAGCCAAAATTGCCAAAGCAACCATTTACAAATACTTTGAGAGTAAAGAAGATGTGCTGCATGTGTTATTAATGGACTATATAAAAGTGAGCGTTGATGAATTGGTGCATACCAACACACCTGATATGGGCGAAGAGGAGCAGCTCAATAACCTCATCATGAAAACCTGCCGCCTGTCATACACCGTTTGTAACGAATTTATAGGCTGGGATTTCATCCGCGAATCAACCAACTCGCAGGATTTTCTTAAAAACCTCTCCAACGAGTTGGAAGAACTTCTCATCAATTCCTTTTCGCAGCTCAACGGCATCCGCAAGCACGATGCCTACCTGCAAAAATTGCGCTTTTTGGTAAAATGCAGCAAAAGTATCGTATTCAGCTTTGCCTTTACCTCCGTAAGCGACTCGGATGTGCGCAAAAACTTCGTATCCTTTCAAAAAGAGATATTGCCTTATTTAGTTAAGGCAGCTATTACTATTTAGTTGAAGTAATAGCAGAGCAAGCGTCATAAATCTGCACATTCGCATATCTGCACATTCGCAACCTATCCCAAAATTTCCTTAATATCCTCCGCGGTTAATGATTTTATAAAGCTTTCTTCGGTGGTTATCAGCGCACGTGCCACGCTTAACTTACGCTGCTGGAGCGCCAGTATCTTTTCTTCAACCGAATCTTTGGTGATGAATTTATAGATGAACACATTTTTGGTTTGCCCAATGCGGTGTGTACGGTCAATGGCCTGCTGCTCCACAGCGGGGTTCCACCAGGGGTCGAGGATGAACACATAATCCGCTTCGGTAAGGTTCAAGCCTACACCACCGGCTTTTATCGATATTAAAAACACCCTTGTTTTCTCATCTTCCTGGAATTGCTTTACCACATCGCCCCGGTTTTGCGTGCTGCCGTCGAGGTAGGCATAGGGGATACCCTTATCATTAAAATAATTGCGGTAAATGGTTAGTTGCTTTACAAACTGCGAGAAGATGAGCACTTTATGCCCGCCATCAAGCACGTTGGCAAGCGTATGCACCACATCTTCAAACTTGCCCGAATCGCCCTCGTATTCACTGTCGATCATGGAGGGGTGATTGGCTATCTGCCTTAATTTGATCAATCCCTGTAAAACCTGTATCTGTGTTTTGGCGTAGGTGCCGTCTTCCAGGCTTTTGAGCAGTTCGTTACGGTATTCTGATTTTACTTCTTCGTAAACCGATGCCTGCTCATCGCTCATCTGGCAATAGAACAGCGTTTCGGTTTTTGGCGGCAGTTCGGTGGCAACCTGTTCCTTGGTACGCCTTAATACGAACGGTTTGATGAGGGCCTGTAGCTTGCGAGCCTTATCCTCGTCCTTTTTCTTTTCGATAGGCGTTACAAATTCATTTTGAAAATAGTGCTGTATACCCAGCAGCCCGGGGTTAATGAACGACATTTGTGTCCAAAGGTCATTCACCGAATTTTCAACCGGCGTGCCGCTCAGTATCAGCTTAAAGCGCGATTTTAACTGCCTTACCGCCTGGTACGATTTGGACGATGGGTTTTTGATGTTCTGGCTCTCATCCAATATCACATAATCAAAAAAGAAAGAGGTGAACAGCTCGATATCAATCCGGCTGATGCCGTAGGTGGTTACTATCACATCGTAATTGCCAAAAACCTCCGGCGATTTATACCGAAAAGCACCGGTATGCACCATCAGCCTTAACTGCGGCGTGAACTTTTTAGCCTCGTTAAGCCAGTTATAAATAAGCGATGTTGGCATAATAATAAGCGAAGTGCTTTTGCTGCCTGCCGCTTCAGTATCCTCTTTATGTTTTTGCAGCAGTGCCAGTGCCTGTATGGTTTTACCCAGGCCCATATCATCGGCCAGGCAGCCGCCAAAATGGTAATTCTTTAAAAAATGGAACCAGTTATAACCTGCTTTTTGATAAGGGCGTAAATTGCCGATAAAGTTTTGCGGCAGCTCAATTTCTTCCAGCGTTTCAAAATCTGTTAGCTTTTGCAGCTTGCGGCTCATGGTAACATTAGCCAATTCACCTTCGGCAAGGTCGCTTACCAAGCCTATGTGATGGCGGCGTAGTTTAAGGCCGTTGCCAGCCTCGCTAAAATGCAGCAGGTTGCCATATTGCGAGAACCATTTTTCAGGTATCACCGCTATCTCGCCCGATGGTAATATGAATTCTTTTTTATGATTAAGGATATGATTTTTTAGCTGAATGAACGGAATCTTATATGGCCCGAATGATACCACCGCGTGAATATCAAACCAGTCGTTATCTTCCTTTACCTCCAGGTCTATCTTGGTGGCGCCAAAAACATAACGCTTTTGCCCTTCGGGCTGTTCAATTTCAAAGCCCTGCTCAATCAGTTCATCGTGGTGATGGTTCAACCATTCAAATACCGAAAATGAATGGTCGGCATCTTCATCGCCGGTGGCAACTTCCAGGTTTTGAAAAAGCGAAGAAACAGTTTTTAAACCCAACTCTTCTAAGCGGTGCAGCTTGGTTTTTTCCCAGCCTAAAGAGCGTTTTATGCGGTGAAAAACCGGTACATCGCCATCCAGGTCCATCCGTACCGATACGTGCCGGCCATCGCCATACGGAAAAATATAGCCGGAATATTTAAAATATAATTGTAGTTGCGATACCCCGCCCTCTATATAAATAGGTTTTAAAATAGGTTGCGCTTCGTATTTCTCGGTGTTGATGATAAAGCCTTCGGCATATACACTGTGCTTTTCTATCAGCGGGGCCACGAATTTTTCAAAGTATGATCGCTCCGAAGATCGCGGAATGGCAATATAGCGCCTGTTCAAAAAGGGCAACAGCTTTTTGCCTTCAATCTCCTTATCAAAGTAGTAAAGCGTATCCTCCAGCAGCATCCAGGCAGGCTGGTTGCAAATGATCTCGGCATTTTTGAACATGAACTCAATGCGCATGCCCTGGTACTTAATGGTAGGGAAATATCTTATCTCATCCTCATTACGCCTGAAATGGAATAGTACCGATGCCGGTTCTGTTGCTATTTGCAGTTTACGCTCGGCAGGGTAACCTTCCTTGCTCATCAGGTAAATTTGCTTATCGCCTAATAGCCCCAGGGCATCAGACATGCGTTTTTCTATCTTAGGCCTTATGGTATCAAAAAGAGTTTCGTTAAATATTTTGGTAAAGAACTCGAAGGGGCGGATAGGCTTTTTGTAAAACTTCTTAATAATGTTACCCTGCTCAATTTCCTCCAGTATTTTTACCAGTTTAAGGTCGGTTTCGTCCAGGCAATGGATAAACTCTTTGGCCGTGTTTGAGAATAAGCGCTGGTAGGTTAAAGAAAATTCGCCGTTGGGGTTTAGCTGAACAATGTGCGGCTCTATAACGAACGACAAGTACTCGTGCCTGGCAATGGCATATATAATTTGGCAAGGTTTTGTACTGTCGACGCGTAACATGGGGTATCTATAAAAAAATTTATAGAAGCTACATCAACAAAAAATTCAAACCTAATCAGAATTTGCAGTAATTAAAAATGTTTGATGTTATATAATTGTTAACAGGGTGGATAGAACCAGGATTTATTGGATTATAGGGATTAATAAGATTTATAAGTATGATCTTATTAATCTGTAAAATCAGCCAGATCCAGGTTCAATTTTCCTTCAAACACCTTCACCGCCGGCCCTTCTAAAAATATATCCTTAAAAGTTTTGCCGTCGTAATCAAAATGGATGCTCAAATCACCACCCAGCACTTTTATAGGTGTATCAATATGCCCGGTTTGGTTATGGTGTTTGGCCATAGCCAATGCCACGGCGGTTACCCCGGTACCGCAGGCATAGGTTTCATCCTCCACGCCGCGCTCAAACGTGCGTACAAAATAGCCCTGCTCGGTTGGTTCAACAAAGTTGATGTTGATGCCCTTAGCGCGGTAGGTATCGTTATTGCGAATGGCATAACCATCGGTATAAACATCTTTATTTTTCAGGTCCTCGCTTAACGTTACATAATGCGGCGATCCGGTATCTAAAACATAAGCGTCCTTATCCCGGCTAATGCTGTCAACATCAATCATTTGCAGGCTTACCCAGTCGCCCGCTGCTGAAATTTTGGCATAATGCGGCCCATCTACTGCCAAAAAGGTGGTTTCATGATCAATAACGCCCAGGTATTTGGCAAAGGCCACAATACAGCGGCCGCCATTGCCGCACATGCTGCTGGGCTGGCCGTCGGCATTGTAATACACCATCTCAAAATCGTAGCTTTCGGTATTTTGCAAAAACATAATACCATCGCCGCCAATACCAAAGCGGCGGTCGCATAAATGCGCTATCAGCTTCGGATCGTGGTGATCAACGGATCTATCACGGTTATCCACCATAATAAAATCATTGCCCGCGCCCTGGTATTTATAAAAATGTAGTTTCACAAAAATGCTATTGTTATGCAATATTAAAAATAAGCCGTATAACAACTGTTATAAGAAGGTAATTTTAATTTAACAAATTTTAACAAAAAATGTAATAACATAACATTGCTTCTGCCGTCTATATGGTACTATATTTGACTTGTTAAAAAATAATATATATAAAAGAAAAGTGAGTAATATATGAAAAAGTTTGGTTTAACACTATTAACAGCCTTTATCGGGGGCGCTATGGCTTTGGGCACTTATAAAGTGTTCGAGAAAAAATATGCCGATAATATGAGTTTTGAAGACCGCCAGAAAGTTTATTTTGCAAGTAATCCTTCGGCGGCGCCTATTACCTCATCGGCAGGTGAGGTTGATTTTACCGAGGCCGCTGCGGCGGTAACCCCGGCAGTGGTTTATATCCGTGTTACTTATTCAAATACAGCTTCACAAAATAGCGAGCAAAGCGAGTTGCAACGCATGTTTGGCGATATGTTCGGCCAGCAACAGCAGCAACAGGGCGTGCAGGAAGCTTCGGGTTCGGGTGTTATCATCTCTCCCGATGGTTATATAGTAACCAATAACCACGTGGTTGATAAAGCCGACAAAATTACGGTGAACACCAATGATCACCGTACCTTCCAGGCAAAGGTGATAGGTACCGACCCTAATACCGACCTGGCACTGATAAAAATAGATGCCAGCGACCTGCCGATTGTTAAGCTGGGTAACTCCGATGCTACCAGGGTTGGCGAATGGGTTTTGGCGGTAGGTAATCCCTTTAACCTAACTTCAACAGTTACGGCGGGTATCATTAGTGCCAAGGGCCGTAACATAGGCATTATTGGCAACGAGGATAACCAGGATGAGAACAGCCCTTTTGGCCGTTCAAATAACAATCCGGAGGCGCAACGGACTAACAAGGCTATCGAATCATTCATTCAAACCGACGCGGCCATTAATCCCGGCAACAGCGGCGGCGCTTTGGTAAACACCAAAGGCGAACTGATTGGTATTAACTCTGCTATCGCATCGCACACCGGCTCGTACGAAGGTTATGGATTTGCCATCCCTATTAACCTGGCTAAAAAAGTGCTGAATGATATTGAAAGATATGGCGCCGTAAAACGCGGTTTTGTAGGTGTTAGTTTCAGGGAAATAAACCCCGATGTAGCTGACGAATTAAAGTTAGGCAGCAATACTACAGGCTTGTATGTAAATAGCGTGGTGCCCGGAGGCGGCGCGGAAGAAGCAGGGATACATGCCGGTGATATTATTAATAAGGTTGATGGATCGCCTATATACGAATCATCTGACCTGCAGGAGCGTGTGGGCGAATTACAGCCCGGCGATAAGGTACACCTAACCGTATTGCGCGATGGTGCCGAAAAGAGCTTTACCGTAACCCTGAAAGCCGATGTTGCTGCTACCCCGCGTACTGCTGAGGTATCAAAATCAGCCGCTGAACTGTTCAATAAACTGGGTGCCAGTTTTATGCCGATATCAAAAGAGCAAAAAGCGAAGTTTCATGTAAATGCGGGCGTGGTAGTAACCCAGGTTCGCCCGGGCCGTTTGTTTGATGATACCGAGATCCCCGTGGGTTCAGTTATCACCAGCATTAACAGGCACCCAATAAGCAGCGTAGCCGATATGGATAATGCCATAACCAATACCCGCAACGGCGTACTTGTTATATCGGGTATTTACCCTGATGGTACCAGCTTTAGCAATACCTTCCAGGTTCAATAAAAAATAAATCAGGTTTAAATTGGTTAATAAAAGATAGCCCGGCCCAAAGCCGGGTTTTCTTTTTGTAAAAAAAGTGTTAAATATGTTAAATAACTGCTGTTTATGTTAATTAAAGCGCATTTTTGTTTAGTAATTATTACCCCATTTTAAACCGGATCAACCCGGAATAAAGAAAGGAATGATAATTGCAATAAATTTATCATTAGCATTAAACCTTCTATCTATTTTTTCGTCTAATAAATAATTAAAGTGATTTATACTTTATAAAATAAAATTCTGTTCTATTAAAATTATGAAAAGGTTATATAAATATGCTTCCGGTTTAGTTTTAACCGGATTGCTTTCGGTAGCAGTAATTAATAGCGCCAGCGCGCAGCACCACATGGGTGGCGGCGGTGGCGGTTTCCACAGTGGCGGCGGTTTTGGTAGTGTGCGTAGCAGTAGCTTTACCGGCGCGCGTAGCAGCTATGGTGGCGTAACAGCCCGTAGCGCGGCTTATCGCGGTGCAGTAGGGTACAATCGCGGTGGTTTTTATCGCCCCGGTTTTGGTTATTATGGTTACCCGCACCTGGGCTTTTACTTAAATGTATTGCCCTTTGGTTATTACCCGTTCTATTGGGGTGATGATCTGTATTATTATGATGCCGGTGTGTTTTACACGCCTTATGATGGTGGCGGCTACCAGGTTACTACTCCGCCGGTAGGCGCGGCAATACCAAGCCTTCCCGATGGTGCAAAATCCATCATGATTGATAATCAGCAGTTTTATGAGCTTAACGGCGTGTACTATAAAGCTGTGGTTAATGATCAGGGTAAAAAAATATACGTGGTTGCAGGTAGGGATGGTGTATTAAACACCGACGGCAGCAATGTTACCCCTGCCGAGAGTTCGGCCCCGCAGGTTGGCGATATTGTAAATGAACTGCCCGATGGCTGCCGCAAGGTATCATTAAACGGCAAAAAATATTATGTATCTCCTAACGATATCTACTATCAGCCTTATGTTGATGAAAACGGTAACCCCGGTTATCGCATAGCCAGCGTACCTGATCCTAACGACCAGGATAACTAATAAGCCCTGTTTATATTCAGAAAAAGGCATTAGCAGCACAACTGTTAATGCCTTTTTTTTTGCAGGCATTTTGCCTGTATACTTCATTATTAGCTGCAATGCAACCATATAGTATATTGATAGTGCTGTTTTTAAGGTAATTATATAAATAATTAACCAGGCGCTTCTTCGCATATTTTAAATAAAGGTTTATTTTTATTTAAAATATGCTTTACATTTATATAGCTTAGTGAAATATTGTGCCTGGCCTTATTCAATTCAAACTTTGCTATAAAAAATTCAATATCCATAAACCCGTCAAATTATTATTGTAGCTTTTTTAACCTGCAATAAATTATACCGTATAAAAAGAAATAAACTAATCCAATGCCGGCAAAAGCTCCTGATAAAATTGATCTGCATGACCCTTATCGTGAATTGCTGGAGTTTTTTAACGCCATGGATGAGGTTTTTTTCTCTTATGATTTTAATAAACGAAAGCTGATACAGATATCTAATGCCTGCGAAAAATTATTCGGGCATAGATCAGCCGATTTTTTTGGCAACGATCAGCTTTGGTTTGAATTGGTACATCCCGGCGATAAACCCATAACTATTAAAGAGTATAAAACATTAAAGCTGGGCGGGTATGTGAACAGCCAGCACCGCGTTATCCGGAAGGATAGCACCATTCGCTGGGTGGAGAAAAAGATCAGCCCGATTTTAAATGCACAAGGAGAATTGGTGCAGGTTAATGGCGTAATAAGAGATATTACCGCGCGTAAGGAAGATGAGGAAAAACACCGCAAAAGCGAGGCATTATACCGCCGCATAGTGGAAACCGCGCAGGAAGGCATTTGGATGATTGACGAAAATGACAAAACCAACTTTGTTAACCCGGCAATGTGCGATATGCTTGGCTACGCTCCCGCCGAAATGATGGGCAAAGAGTTGTATGATTTTATGGATAAAGAGGGCGAAGCATTTGCCAGGGCCTGTATTGAAAGAAGAAGAAAAGGGATAGATGAGAATTTAGACATCAGGTATGTTACCAAACAGGGTGTTGATGTTTGGGCAAATGTATCGGCCAATCCTATTTTCGACGAAAATGGCATATATACAGGCGCGCTCGCCATGATAACCGATATAACACAGCGCAGGATAGATTTAGAATCGCTAAAAAAATCAACCGCTAACCTGCGCACTGTTTTTGACAATACCGATTCGGCTTATATACTTATAGACGCGGAAAAAAAGATACTTTCCTTTAATGCCTTAGCTCAAAAATATTCGGAAAAGCAAAACCAAAAGACACTGGTAGCTGGCACATCAATGTATGAATATTTTGCCCCGGAAAGGTGGCCGGTTATACAGCAGGTGCTTGATAAGGTATCGGCAGGTGAAATGGTTGATTATGAATTGAATTTTGCCGATGAAAATGGAAAAGCCCAATGGTTTAATATACGCTGGCTGCATGTAAAAAACAGCAATGACTTTACCTGGGGATTTATTTTAGTTAATAAGGACATTACCGAAGCAAAAATAGCTGCGCTGGAGCGTGAAAAAATAACCGCCGACCTGATACAGCATAATAACGACCTGGAGCAATTTACCTATATCGTATCGCATAATTTGCGTGCGCCGGTGGCCAATATATTGGGGCTGTCAGATTTGCTCAAGGAGCCCGATCTGGAACCTGAAATGAGGAACGAAGTGGTGGAGAAGGTTTCCTTATCTATCAAAAATATCGACACCGTAATTAAAGACCTGAACCACATTTTACAGGCCCGCAAACCGGTAAATGAAAAGAAGGAAAAAGTTTATTTTGAAAGCCTGATGAGCGCTATAAAAACGAGCGTTCATAATACTATAGTGAATAAGAACGTACAGTTTAACTGTTCATTTGATGAGGTTGATTCTGTTTTTACCATCCGCAGTTATATGTACAGCATTTTTTATAACCTTACCTCAAACAGTATAAAGTATTGCCAAACCGATGTAACACCTGTAATTACTATTAAAAGCTATAAGGTAGATGACAAAGTGGAACTGGTGTTTACCGATAACGGCAAAGGGATAGATATGGACAAAAATGGCGACCAGCTATTTGGCCTGTATAAGCGTTTTGATACCACTACCGAAGGCAAGGGCATGGGCCTTTTTATGGTAAAAACCCAGGTTGAGGCGCTTGGCGGCACCATCAAAATAAAAAGTAAATTAGGCCAAGGCACCCAGTTTATTTTACAATTCGCCCTTTGATATAATCTTTATAGTTGCGGCTAACTAAATGCTCAGCATGGCATTTAAGGATTGAAAAGCTTATCAATTGTATGCATGCAAAGTATGTTTTTCAATCAAAAAGTCCCAATTACCGTACAGTTCATTTTTTTATAAGGATGACTTGATGGGTGGCCATTTTCCTAAACATTAAAAAAATGTTTCCAGAGTAATTATTATTGATAATAATGGCCTGAATTATTATTAATATACAGCGGCGTTTGCTTTGGCATTTGCTTTGCAAATGTTTTGTTCAAAAGGTATCACACATCAAATATAATGAGGTCATTTAAAATCAGGATAGCTGTATTTAGTATAGCCATAGCAACATTGGGTATATTGGGTACAGGTTGTGATTCGTTTACCAAAACACAAAAAGGAGCCGCCATAGGTGCCGGTGCCGGTGGAACTGTTGGCGCTTTAATAGGCAGGGCCGCGGGTAACACCGCTTTGGGCGCCATTATAGGCGGTGCTGTGGGTGGTACGGCCGGCGCGTTCATAGGCCGTAAAATGGACAGGCAGGCTGCCGAAATTAAGCAAACAGTGCCGGGCGCTACGGTAACCCGGTCGGGCGAGGGAATTGTAGTGAAATTTGATTCGGGAATATTGTTTGATCCCGATAAAACCGATCTGAAACCCGATGCGCAAACGAATTTGAAAAACTTAGCCATATCCATGCAAAATAACCCTCAAACCAATATATCCATTACCGGCTATACGGATAGTACGGGTACGGCCGCTTACAATATGGATCTTTCTGTAAGGCGGGCCGATTCTGTTAAGGCGGCTATAGTAAACAATGGCGTTAATGCCGCCCGGTTAACCACCGTAGGTAAAGGCGAAACGGAACCCATTGCCACCAATAGCACACCCGAGGGCCGCGCGCAAAACCGCCGTGTTGAAATAATTATTGTAGCCAATGAACAACTAAAAACCCAGGCCGAACAAAGCGGCCAGTAAGAAGATAATTGTGATTAATTTTAAAGCCCCTCGTTATTTATAACAGGGGTTTTATTTTTTAACACGATTATAAGATTTTAAAGATTACGGTATGCAGATTAAGAAATTTTTGAGCCTTAAAATCAAAAATCTCGTCCTATAATTAATCGTGTCAAAACTTCTTAACCGTTTCAGTTATATGCGCCAGGTGATGCTTGCCATGCCAGGAGTATAAGCCAAGCGCTCTTTTAAGCGGGATGGTTTGGCCCGATTCGGGGTTGGTGAACGTGCGGTTCCATTCGTTCTCGGTAAAGCTTTCCAGCAGGGCAACCCAGTGTATGTGTATGCCTTCCAGCATCCGTAACGATGATTCCACCGGCAGGCGGTAATCGGGCTGTAGTGCCCAGTAGGCTTCCTCGTAAGGCTTTATGGTGGGGTTATCCTCGGTTAAAGCCAGTTTAAAACGAACCAGGGAGTTCATGTGGCTATCGGCAACATGGTGTATCACCTGTCTTATGGTCCAGCCGCCGGTACGGTATTGGGTATCCAGCTGTTTTTCATTCAGGCTGATAACCGCTTGCCTAAGCTGGCCCGGCAATACCTTAATATCATTTATCCAATGATGCAGGTCGTCATTGGTATAAGATGCCGGTGGATTGAATTTGCCGGTCGGATATTTCATTTGTTCGTCTGTCATGATATTAAAAAAAAATTAAATTAGTTAATATTTTAATGTTCAGCAAGCTTTCGGGTATTTTAGCGTTTTGTTGCTTTAATTAATGGTGAAAAGATTAGCCGCGTTACTTCTGTTTTTCAATTGCGCAATAGCCTGTGCGCAAACCATTAAAACCGATGTGCTGGTAATAGGCGGCAGCCCCAGCGGAGTAGCGGCGGCTATACAATGTGCCCGGAGCAAGGTGAAAACGGTGCTGATTGACGAAGGAACAACCTTGTGCAGCAGCATGACCGCAAATAATATGACCACCATAAAAACCGACCGCGATTTACCATCGGGCGTATGGGCGGAGTTCCGCAAGCGTGTAGTTGAGCATTACAAAAAAACGCCGGGGTACGATACCAGCTATAACGCGCCGCTGCAATTGCAACCCGATAGCGGCGCTATGATCCTGGCGAATATCGCGGATAGCGTAAAAGATCTCGACATTAAATTGCAAACTACCTTTATTGATATAGTAAAAGATGATGACCGCTGGCAGGTAAGCATCACCCAAAACGGTATTCCCGAAACTATTAAGGCAAGGGTGATCATTGATGCCACTAATACCGGCGAAATTGCCGCAAAGGCAGGGTCTAAAGCTATCGATTTTGATAAGCGCCCTAATAAGGGTGGTTTAAACTTGTACCGTACATCCATCGCCATGGGCGATTTCTCACCCATGTTTTATGAAGATATTGTAGCACCTGAATATAATTATCCGCCATACCCCACCTTCTTCATACCTATAAAAGCACTTGTAGCCAATGGGGTGGATAATATATTGCTAAGCGAAAAGTTGCTGCCGCTTCAAAAAACCATCCAGGATTTAAGCTCGCAAATAACCATAGGCCAGGGCGCCGGGGTTACAGCCGCCTATTGCGCTTTCTATAAAACCACCACGGCCAATTTAAATGTGCGGGCAATACAGGGCGAATTACTCAGCTTTAAAGGCTACCTGTTGCCGCTGGAAGACATCAGCGCCGACCCATACTGCCGGGCCATACAGCAGGTATGCGCCACGGGTATGTTAAGGGGCATACAAAAGGGAAGCGGCAGAAATACGC
>Ga0302315_10002112_pt1 | contig 19139 bp, 16 predicted proteins | sample III_Palsa_N3_1_FD_200532 | JGI IMG/M metagenome (GOLD analysis project Ga0302315, IMG submission 200532) | Peat permafrost microbial communities from Stordalen Mire near Abisko, Sweden - III_Palsa_N3_1 | ecosystem: Environmental > Terrestrial > Soil > Palsa > Peat permafrost | place: Sweden...
TCTACGGAAATATCCGCGCGTTTACCGCTAACTGTGATGCGCATGTAGATCGGCATTGCACCCCCTTTGTAGTTTTTTTGTTTTCTGATGTAGAAAAGCAGATGGAAATTACTCATAATTACAAGCTTAAATGTTAAACAAAAGTAAGTTTGTAGCCTGCTTCTATCAAGATGTTCACTCGCTGAACAGGTCGATAATCAATTAATTATGAGCAATTCGGTGCGTAGTTATCTTCAATTTGCTTACGCACCGAATTACGCTCCTTTTTGTTACGATTTGGTGCATATTATGGTGCTTTGATGCAATAAAAATAAGCCGCAAACTTTTGATTTGCAGCCTTTTAGCATCTTTTGGTATTGTTTTTCGTAGCCCGTAGGGGGAATCGAACCTTGTCCGTAACCTATTTGAATAACAGTATTTTGTGTGGTCTTTAATTGGTCACGCACCTAATTACTTCACCACTTTTCAATTACAGATTAGTTGCAAATCTTATGATATTAAGACCGGTAATACTTTTAATTTTAACAAGAAATTTTTTTTAGTCTAACTTTTAATGACTTTTGAAATTTTTTAATTTGTCCTAATCACATCAATTGATAAATCGAAATCGTTTGTGCTCGATCACAATTAATCCGATTTTCGTTCCGTAAAGAATTGCGATAATAGAGGTTTCCTATTGAAATTATTTTAAATAATTTCAATATTATTTTAATTTACTATAAAATCAGTATAGCATACCACTAGGCATGGCACCTGATAATATTATATTTACCAATAAAACTTTTCAGCAATGTTATTAAGCCAATGGACTTTGTCATCTACCCTTAAACCGCAAAGACAAGGTTGGCACACGCATCTTCTTTTTAAAACCAAAATTATTCGTAATTTTTTAATTTTTCTATTTGTTGTTTGTTATAAATTATTACTTGCACAACAGAAGACTACTTATTCCAATCCGAATGTTGTAAAATATGGCATTGACTATAAAGATATATGTGTTGATAAAACGGGGACCACTTTGATAAGAGTAGGGTGGTTGGGCTTAATCCAAATTTCTCATAATAGAGGCATTAGCTGGAGAACGGTGCCTACTGGTGAGAAACTTAATTTTAAGGCGATAGCAATGTCAAGTGATTTCCATATAGGAATTGCAGTCGGGGACAGTGGGATGATAATGAGAACAACAAATCGTGGTGAAAGTTGGCAAAGAATAAAAAGCCCCACGCGAAAAAACTTAAACGCAGCAGCCTTCTCAAAAGATGAAAAGCTAGGGGTTATAGGCGGCGATGGCGGCGTTTCCTATGAAACTAAAGATAAAGGATTATCCTGGACTTATTTTGAAACTACCTACGATAATGATATATCAGGCGTTATACTCATAACTCCAAATGATATTATTCTCACCGGCAGCGATGGTTCTTTGTTAAAAAAAATCAACGATAAATGGAAAGATATTATTTCTACCGATACTTGGGAAGGCTTTGGTGAAGGCAATATAACATCATTAATAACAATAGATAGCAAAAATTTTATTGCGGCAACCAGTAACGGACAATTTCTTAAGTCTAATGATGGTGGAGTTACTTGGAAACATCAAAAGGCATTTCAATCAGGCGTTAAGTCAATGTGGTTTGATTCATTGATGAAAAATGGCTGGGCTGTAACAGATAGCGGGCAAGTTTATAAAACTGAGAATAATGGTGAATTTTGGCGTTTAGATTATACATTACCCGATGTGCCAATCACTTTTGAGAAAATAATTTTTACCTCTGATTGCAAAGAAGGCTGGATAATTGGCAGGGCTGCAACTTATCTGCACACTACAAATGCAGGCCAAACCTGGGAACAGGACCACATTCCGACCCTAAACACACAGGAACTTTATATAAGCGGTAACAACAAACAAATTTTGGAGGCTGGATCCTATGGTAACGTTCAATATAGCTATGATGAAGGCAATCATTGGGATCGATTATCGCCTTCAACTTTTAAAAGCGGGCTTTGGTGTTTAGAATACAATAAGCCGACAAATAGGATATACGTTGCAGGTGACAGCTTAATTATTGCGTCAATCACATACGGCAAAAAAGATTGGAAAGTTCACTTTCATGAACATTCTCCGAAAAAAATATTTTCCATTTCATTTAGTGCGGATGGAAAGTTGGGTTTGGCAGTAGGCTCCTCGTCAACCCTACTTTTTTCTTTCGATTCCGGAAATTCTTGGATTAGGGGACATATTTCAGCGGATACTCTCTCTGATGTAAAATTAAGTTTAGACGGTAAAAATGCAATTATTGTTGGCAATAGAAGCACCATTTTCTTTTCTAAAGATGCTGGCAAACATTGGAATAAAACGACACTTAAGGATACGACCCAGCTTTTCGTTAGGGTAGCTTTCGATAAAGAATTTAAAACCGGCTTTATTGTTTCAACATCAAATAAGAAAGAAAATCATTTGTATAAAACTTCAAACGGCGGTAAAACGTGGGAAATCGTCACAACAATTCCTATCAATTCCGGTTTATTTGGGATCTTATACAACGAGCAAAATCATGAGGTAATTATAACATCAAACTCCGGCGACATTTTTCATTCTATTGACGTTGGTCAAACATGGTTTAAAGTATCTTCTATATTCTCAGGCAGAGCTTTGACCGCAGTAAAAGTAGATGATAGGGGTGTGCCAACAATTGGCGGTGCCGGAGGGGCACTCATTCACTTTTCTTCAATTCGCGAATCATCAATTATCCATGATTTTAATTTCAAGAAAAGCTCCGACGGCTATAACGTTGTATTGGATCTTGATACCAATTCTATTATTTCTAGAAATTTACAGGTTTCAATAAAATTAATAAAAGGAGATTTCAAAGAAGGGGTGGACAAAGCTTATAAAAACATTTTATACTTTGGGGGTAAGGTAGACACTTCCGTAACCTGGCCATACGATATTTTTAAACTTAACCATCATTATGTCTTCGAAGTTTCGGTATGTGACGGCTGGAATATCTTTAATAAAAAAACCGACTTTATTTATGGGGAGGCATTCGCCGATCAGGTATTAGATTTTTTACATTGGAATAAGGTGCCCCAATCGTCTGAAGACTTCCTAAAACTGGTATCTGTTGATACCGGGGTATTAGCTTTTTTATATGCAATAACCATATTATGCTTGTTCATTATAATGCCATCGATTTTTGTTAAGTGGCACGAGGCAGTAGCTAATTCGAGGCTGCCAGTTGTGGGAAAACTCTCGAGATTCCTCGTTTTATATCTTATAGAACATCCAAGGAGCTTGGACGCTTTTGTAAATTTATATCGATTAAAGGCCATAAATCAATTTAAGTCAAATATAGACGTTTCCAGTCGTTCAGCTTGGATTGCAACCCCTCTAGAGCTGAACCAAATTAAAATTTTTAATTATTCGAACGACAACTTTTTGATAAACTATATACCAGGCTTAAGTGAAATTAGAGAAGTAATTCAATCAGACAGGATGATCATTTCCATCGAGGGGCAAGGCGGAGTTGGTAAATCAACGTTGGCATTTCAACTAGCATTTTGGGCAAGCTCCGATAATAAATTACTACGTTTTGGGCAATTTCCTTCAATCCCAATTTTTATTAATAAACTAGATGACAATCTGGACACAATTTGTAAAACCAAAATTCAAAGCTTAATCCCAAACCTTTTTATCTCTGATACTTTAATCAACGCCTTACTTAGAAAAAAGAGGGTGTTACCAGTGGTTGATGGGCTTTCAGAAATGCAATCAATTAAGGATGATTTTACCGATCCGGAAAAAGGAGCCATAATGTGCAAACAAGTTATTTATACTTCCAGGAAGCCATTAAAAATACAGGGGAAGACGCTCGTTATTCCTTTAGGCCTGCGTTTGGAGTTCTTAGATGCCTTACTTGATGGTTTTACAAATGCATATGTTGGCGCGTTTAGGTTTGGGGAACAAAGAGAGGTCCTTAGGTCACGGGTAAAAATATTAATTACAGAAATTTACAACGACAGCGATGATGGCTCATTACCACTTAGTTTCTTGAAATTAATGGTTGAAAGGGCATCTTCAATTCTTGATGCCGGGGAAGACCTTGCGATGGAACTTCCCAATTCGTTGGCCGATTTATTAAATAATTATTTAGAAGATATGTTCAGAAAAGACGATAATATTGCAGATTCAATTTCCCATTTACGTCTTTGTGCCCTAGTTTCTACCGGATTATCAGTTATTTGTGAAAATAAAAACCCAACTATAAATGTCATCAGAATCGCGCCGAAATGGCAACCACAGAAATCATATTTGAAATTCATTCCCATAGAAACTATAATCTATTACTTAAATAGCGGTGCGCTGATTGTATCAGGGACAACCGATGACCGTTTTATTAAATTTAGCCATGACTTGTTGGCCGAGTATCTAACGTCCAGGGAAATATTGATAAGATTGAGGGACGATGAGTTGTCAAAAGAAATATTTGATTTGATTCTAAGAGAACTATCCATCTCAAACATAAACATGTATTCGTTAACTTTAAGACTCAGCGAAAAAATGGCGATTTCGTTAAGGTAAGAAAGTTTAATAATTTTGGAGAAACTATTCAACGCAGAGCAAAAATGTAAATAAGGCAAAAATGCTTTTCCCGAATATCGTCATTTCGGTGAAAGATTTGCAGCATTAGAGCAGGCTAAAAAGAACATCAGTTTACTGTATGATTTAGTTTACTTTAACAGTAAAGGTCAAGAAGTTAGCAGAACAAGTTCTAATACAGAATTTAGAACCTATATTGATTTAGGCAATGGTTATCAGGAAGCTTCAATGCCCAAAATTATTAAAGGATATGAAAGTCCTGTGTTTCAGAAGTACGATTATAATATAGCAGCTCAGACGTTTATCTTTAATAACTTACCTACTGATAAATTACCTAAAACACCCGGTGGGAACTCATTAACTGGTGATAGGCCAGATGACTTGGATCCGACATTAGTTAAAGCAATGATTACGGAAGAAACCAATGATGGAACATTAGAAGTTAAGTATGGGCAAAAAGGTAAAAGTGATATAATGCAGGCGAATGTAACGACGACATCTGGACAAACTGATTGGTCTGCTGAGAAGAAAGATTGGGGGCTGGAAAAAGGCAAAAGTGCTACTCCTAATCAAAGTGTATATGCAGGTATTAGATTACTTTACACTAAAGGGCTAAAAACAGTAGTAAATGGGAAAGTTACTAGTGTCACATGGCGAGGAGATGACTGGAATGAAGCGGTGAAAAAGTATAATGGTGGAGGTAATAAGAATTATTTGAAGGAAGTATTAGATTATTTCTTGAATGCTACTGATCCTACTTCTGATAACTATGTCAAAAAGAAGAAGTAATGAAAAAAATATTTATAATCTTGCTATCAATGATATTTGGGTGTTCGGCATTTGCCCAAAGCGATGCTTTGTATAAAAGCATTTACGACAAATCCCCCAAAAATGATTTCTCAAGTAACAGAGAAAAAGAACTTTTTGCAAGAGCTGTTTCTGATAAGGATAACGAAATACCAGTAACTATGATAGATACTGTAACTTTTCAAGAGCAGACTGATATAAAAAACTATGGACAGGTAGATTTAATTAAAGTTAAATTGAAAAATAATCCATCAGTATTAAGTCCTTGCTTTCTTGTAATTGTAAATCACGCAAAGAAACAGCTTCAAGCAATTAACTTAGATGATTATAAGCTGATTAAAAGTAAGGCAACAGATAAATTCAAATCGATAATTGCATTAGTTGATAACAGAGGGAGTATTGATCTACAGTTTTATAAGTATCATTTAGATAAATTGAAGTTGTACCAAACAAAAAATCTCACGGTCATAACAGACTGTAAAAGAGTTGAGCCTAACAATATAATGATTGCCAATAAGGACATAAATCACGATGGCTGGTTGGATATGAGTGTTGTGTTCAAGCAAGTCAACTATTGCGACAAAGATGGTAACGAACATGATAAGCCAATATCACAAGATCGAATAGTGAAAAACATTCCTTTTAAACCATTATTGAAAAATTGGAAATGAGTATAAGCCCCTTAACCGGGGCTTTGTTATTTAATGAGCGTAAGCTTTGCCAGTCTTAGCATCTCTGATAATGACGTTAGCCAGGAAAATGAGTTTATCTTTAACAGAAGGTTCCAGTTCTTCGATCTCATCGATCAGCTTTAAGGTCTGCTTGTCAAAAGCGGTCTTATCGCTACCGCCTGCCAAATAATCCAAAGAAACTTCCAGGGCATCAGCAATCTTTTTAGCCACATCAACCGAGGGAGAAACCTCGTTGCGCTCATAGCGCCCGATGATCTCGCGGGACACGCCCGCTTCCTTAGCCAGGTCGGCTTGTGATATCTTTTTTACCTTACGTAATGCCGTGATCTTGTCGCCAATGTAGTTTTATTCTTTATTTTTCAAACTCGATAATAATTAAAACTGAGACACTGCCGTTATTTTAGATAATTGGGTATAAATAGTATTTTTGTTAAGATAGAACTTGTTTAAGGAAGTCAAACCTATAATTTGTATTTATGAGGATTGTTGAGATTACTTATCATAAGCCCGCAAACTTATTAGTTGAAGCATTACAAAAACATTGCAGAATGCTAATGTCTGAGCCACAACAGAATAGTATTAATAGCCTGAAAGACATCGAAAACAGCATCCGGGAGTATGCCGAACAAATTCAGCCAAATTTTCCGAAATGTAAATTGGAGAATTTGGAAGTTATTTCGCGCGCAAATATTTTACATGAGTGGTACAATTTATTGTATAAGGGCGAGAAATCTATGATCTCAATATTTGCAAGACCCGATGGATTGGAAATGGCTTTTCGAGAATACGATCAGATGAAATCATGTAACTGACCACTTAATGACACAGGCCTAAAAGTCATGGTTTATAATAAAAACACTATATTGGCAGCTAAAATAACTGGTAAGCAGTGCATAATTAACCACTGTTTGCAGGAATTGTCGGAGATGATTGAGGAATATCAGGCGATTTCGGCAAAGATTGTCTTGCAAAATACTTCGACGGACAGCTGTCTGGAATTTTCGGAAAGAGCCAAATTGATCTGAAGAGATGATCTATGAACAAGGAACCCTTTGTAGTTGTTAACACTACAAACCGGCTTTGAGCTTCCAATAGGGTAATATGACGAGTTGTTATAGAGACTTGTGGAAAACAATCGCCCGAAAAATATTTGATTTTTGATACTTTTATAATCCTATCTCTTATTACGATGATTCCCTTGACGTGAAAGAATTATCAAAACAAAAACATTTTTAAATAAAAAGTAAACCTATAGGTTGATTTTATGAAATTCGTGTGTATCTTTGCTTATCAACTTTATGCCTTTCACCATGATGATCAGGAGAATAACGAATTGGATAAACTTTTTGAAGATTGGACGAACGTCGGATATCTTGAAGATTTTTTTGAAGAACATAAAAATGATTTACAAAATGGTTTCCTCGGAAACATCACGGTCGAGCAAGCCGTTAAACGGACATTACTTAATGCAAGGAATCTGGCAAGAGATTTGCTGCGGCTTGGCAAAAATGACTCCGGAGAGTCAAACAAAACACTTGACCTCCTGTTCACCCCTTTAGACAATAGCGAGTTTGGAAACATAACTTTAAGTAAGCAAAAGGCCTACGGATTCAGCCAGGATAGTTGGTTGCGTTTGTATGCCTTAAAGATCGAGCACGGTGTTTACATCATCACCGGTGGAGCGATCAAACTGACGCCTACCATGAACGAAAGGGATCATACGGCGAAGGAACTTGAAAAATTAAAAAGGTGCAGAGCGTTTTTGATGGGCGAGGGATTAATAGACAATGATGGGTTTAAAGAAGAGTTTTAATTAATTTATGGGAATAAGTAATAAAAAGGAGCTGTTAGACAAACTAGCTCCTCCCGGCATTTCCAAGTGGGAAGAGGCAGCGAAGATCAGGGAAAAGAATCAGGCATGGTTAACCAGGTCTCAGGACATCGCCCTTAAAGTGCTGCGTTCTTTAAGGCAACAGCAAATGTCACAGCGCAGGTTAGCTGAGTTGTTCGGTTGCTCTCCGCAGCATGTCAATAAACTGGTGAGCGGAAAAGAGAATCTGACACTGGAGACTATTTCGCGACTGGAGGCGATCTTAAACATAAGATTGATGAGTGTTCCTGTTTTTTCTACAACTATGGAAGTTAAAATGTACGAACAGAAATATTATAGTACACCGGATGCTCACTTGGTTAAACAAGCACAGGCAATAAAGGCCAGCCAGTCCTTGAAAGCGGGTATGGCATTTAATTTTGATAATCAATTTGAATTAGCTGATGAAAACGCAGCCTAAGGAGGTGAATTTTGGATTAAGCCGGATCGCGACGCTACAGTTTGCGATACTCGACGATATTTTCCCCGGGGAAAGTGAAGTATTGCTAAATACAACGCTCAACTTCGGACTTGGTGTTGATGAACGCATAGTTGGTATCAAAGGTGATTTTAAATTTGAATCGGCAAACAGGGTTTTTATAAAACTGGATATTTGCTGTGAGTTTATCATTGATCCGGAGTCATGGTCATTTTTTCTTCAGGAAGATAGAAGTCAGATCATTTTTCCAAAGGGTTTGATGTTGCATTTGTCGACCATACTTATTGGGACAGCCAGAGGTGTTTTGCATAGCAAAACGGAAGGTTCTCCTTATAATAAATATATGCTACCAACCATTAACGTGACCGAATTGGTCACAGAAGATATAAAAATGGATATTTTCGCTCAGCCAACTGAATAATATCGCTATCATATGGAGACCGATCTTTATGATCATCAGGGAAGACCTGTAATGTATATCGCAGACGGAGATGATAGAGCGATCTACACCTGGAGAGGACAGGCCGTTTCTTATTTGGTTAACGAAATGATTTACGGCTGGCGTGGAAAACATATCGGATGGTTTGTAGATGGGATCATTTATGATTTGAACGGATACAGAGTGGGATACATCAAAGAGAAATGCCCTGCGCTTCCCTGGATGCCATATATTAAATATATTAAATATGTCAAATACGTAAAGTACGCCAGGTATATTCCTTATATGAGGCCAACGTTTCAGTTAATCACCGCCAATATCGATCTTGAAGTCTTTCTATCCCAGGATAAGGTGTAATCGTAGCCTGTCGGTTACCCACATCATGAAATATCAAATTTGCATACGTCAGGCACTTAGTCATGTCAATTTGTTGATTTTATTTTAAATTAATTTAAAAATCGTCATTGAGTGGAGATTTCGCTCAAACTGCATTCCGGAGGTGAGGATGCTTAGAGCTGTCGGCTCCGAATGATAACCGTATTTCATCATTACTTAGGACATTGAATCATATTATTAATGTTTTAATGTCCTTTGAAAAAGAATACAAGGTCAATGATCCCCGAGGTAGTTCCCGCTATTAGAGCGATATACTTCAAGGGATTATTGATGTTTGCCGATCTCTTTAGCTGAGAAGTTCATGTTTCACAAGCGTCCAAGGATAACTATATTAACTACAAACACCTTGGTATAGTGCCGTATCATCAAGACCATAAGACGGAAGAAAAGTCGGGTCCATATACTTGGTCATCAGATCGGCTGGTTCCAATTCAATCAATTGGTCTTCAGCGATCAAATCTCCGTTCCCGTGGAGCAATGCGCTTTGCCAAAGAATTGCCAATGCATGCGAGCCGTTCGCGATAGTGGCTGCGGTACGGTCGCCTAGGTAATTCCACATAGTATCGTATTTGCCTGTACCTTTAGCGTTTCTCCAACTGGTTAATATATCCATCGGCGGAAAGTTCGCTACAGTTTTCTGCATAAGTTTGATGATCCTTAAGGCTGCATCTTTGCCATGATCGCCAATCAGGTCCGGCTCAGTGATCTTCGCCGCTTTTTGCTCCACAAGAGGAAAGAGTACCGCCGCCATTTTTGCGATCATCGTGGTTTCATAATCCGAATGCACATTTACATCAGCAGCGGTGATCCCGTGATGAAGATAGGAGATGTGAAGCGGCTGGCGGGCATCTCCTGCATAATGCGACATCGTACCGCCGGCCACAAGAAAGTCCAACAAATTGCCCGCTTGCAAAGACCTCACCATTTGATTGTAACATTGCCATATACGGAAAGGCAATGCGCCCCTTCTTGGACGCAGCGATTGATCACCGTTTTTTTGTTGGTCGTATAGATCGGGTCGGCAGTGTCCATGGCCTTATCAAAATCCAGCCAACTTTGAACAGTCAGAAACGCCGTGTTTTCATTCAGTTGCAACAGATCCTGGTCGTTATCCACCGTCGCAATATGTTCATCCATGTCGGCAAATGATTAGCCTCATCCTTTGGCCTCGTGTTTCTCCAAACAATATCCGGCACGTCTGCAAGCGGCACGAAAGTTCCCTTAACATATTTGCCGCTAACAATATCGCCCCCGATGAAATGGTCACCCTTGAAGACTCGTTATCTTCTGGTGTATTTCAACAAGTTTTCTTGTAAAACTTCCTGAAAATTCATGCAAAATTTGTCTTATTACTTTCGTAAAATATAAAAAAATGTTATTTTTGATTAGCCGACATCAAAGGTGTCTTGTTTTACAACTGTTTTACAAGATGATTTAGTCGATAGTCAAGTTGCTGTAATTAAGGACTTTATAAAGACGTGCCATTAGTTTGTGGTACCGAGGGTCGTGGGTTCGAGCCCCATCATTTACCCTTGACGGGGCAATAGATTTTTCGAAGTCTTTTGCCCCGTTTTTTTATTAATTAATACGCTGTTACTTAGGTAGATACAACGGAACGCGTCACTTACTTTAGCGGTTCGATGTTTTAGATTTTCAAAAGTGAATTTTTCGGGAAAGATCGAACCAATTAGCCTTCTTTTTTCCTCATTGCTTGCTTTAGAGTAGATTACGTTTAAGTTACAGAATGTTGTAATCGCCTTATCTATTATAGGTTTTAGTTGACTTTTACTATATTTTTTACTCGCTAATTCTGCAAGTTCAGCTTCTACAGCTACTATTTTCCGTTCACAGTCCGCTTTAATGTCTTTGTAATCTGTTCCATCAATATCACCTGTTAAAATTAACTCCCTTGCTTTTGATTGTCGATTATTAATTTCTGTTAGCTGTTTCGCTAATGAGGCCTTATATTCTTTAAATTCAATAGTATCGTTAGCGTATCTATCAAGAATGACTAATTTAAAAAGTTCAATAGCCCCAGGATTTGGGATAAAGTCAGATAATAAATTTATGAACTCATTATTTACCTCTACTGCCTTGTAACGGCATCCACATCTGGAGCTGCAATGGTAGTAATGATAATACTGATTTCTACCTTTGGAAGCACTGCCACAAAGTGTCCGTATACATTTGGAACAATGAATATATCCCTTTAAAGGAAAGTTGTCGTCTGAAAGTATTTTGGTTTTAATCTCCCTCTTTTTACCGTCGAGTTTATCTTGTACGTTATAATATAACGTTTCTGAAATTATCGGTTCATGGATCCCCTTCACAGTAAAAGCATCTTCGTCTTTATGTCGTGGTATCGGGATTTTTCCACAATAAATTGGATTGCGAACAAGCCTTAAGAAATTATTCTTACTACAATTCAATCCTGACTCGACAGCCTTTTTAAAGATTTGTTCAGTCGAATATTTTCCTTTTGAAATTTCTTTAAAAGCCCATTTCATTAATTGAGCCTGTTTGCCATCGGGAGTAATAAATTTTCTACCATCTTCTGAAGTCCGGTTAATATAACCCACAGGCGCCAAGCCGGGCCAACGTCCCTCTTTTCTTGCCCTGCGCAAGCCATAAAAAGTATTTAACCCGCGCCGGTCATTCTCAATTTCAGGAGCAGTAAGATATATAGCCAACATCATTTTATTTTCTGGTACATTCATATCCAAAGGTTGTTCAATAGCCTGTGGTTCCACTCCTAATGACCTTAAAGTACTAATCATATTATATGCATCTGGAGCATTCCTGCTAAACCTGTCCCATTTAGTAAAAAGAATTAAATCGGACTTGTTCCGATGTTGGCGTAAATGCTTCAATAGCTTATCCCATTCAGGCCTGACAAAAGTCTTTGCAGAATGATCTTCATAAATAACTTTTCGTACTATAATCTTATTAGTATCGCAGAATTTTTGCAATCTCTCTTCCTGGTCACGCTGTGAATAGCCTTTATCGGCTTGTTCGTCGGTACTAACCCGGATATAAAGGTCAGCTATCTTCATTTTTTTAGGTTTTGTTTGACAATCAATTTAGCAAAAAAATACATCAAATCCAAAATTTCCTCGGCCTTTTTTGAACTAACTTTAATACCATTTTTTGACAAAATTTCAATTGCTTTTTCCGATGTGATATTCCGTTGTTGTTGTTGGGTAAATTTCATGATCACGTTTTAGGGCAATGATCATTTATATCTCGAATACAAATTGACAACCTAAAAGGTCGTTCCTAAGAATTTCTGGCAGTAATTGAATTTCGTTACTTTATAATAGAACCGGGAGAAGTACGGAAGCAATCAGGGCTGTAATAAATATAATAAATAGTTATCCATCGTTGAGATGAACTAATTTGCTTCGGTGTCTAAATACTGGACGATCGTGCTTTTGCTATTATACCAGATTTCCTCTAAAAAGAGGCTGCCATGTTAAATTTCCCGGAATTCGTAAAGCCATGCTAGTCGTTCGTTATCGAGGTCTGGATTCAAAACGTTAATAAGCGGCTGCATCGCGGTTTGCATTGCATTAGTATCTGAATTTTGAATTCGCGCAAGTGCTGCAACTTGATCCGGGGACTCATCTAATGCAAGCTGTTCCCATATGAGTTTGCAGCTGCTCTTCACATACGGTACCAGACAAAATTCGATGATACTTTTTGTTGCTTTGTTTAGTTTTTCAAGGTACGGCATGACATTTATCAATGCTTGTAATCTCGCTGTCGGGTTATTGTTTATGAAACCAACACCAATGACACACATCATTTGAAGATGTCGCTTTTCTTGCTGCCCAAAAGTGTTAGCCCGTCCCGCAAGACGGTCTACGTCAGTGTTCCCCGTAAATACAAGATTTGAAATTTCGTGAACTAAGTCCCATAACAATGGCTGTGAAGCGGAAACCTTATAGTCATTCATCAAGGTCAGATATTCGTCCTTCATGCGGTTCTTTTCCGGTTTATTGACAAGTACCGCATTCAATACCATAATAAATAAGGGAATTACTGCCATATTCACAGTTGTATCCTCTGCACTATCCCAATAGGGCGAAGGTTTCACGCTCAGTAAATCAGGAACGTCAAGCTCCTTTAATTTTTCCTGGCGCTCCTGGGGCGTACCAGTCACTAAAGAGGTGACGGCGCCGGAATATAAATAAGCGTCTAACGCCTCCCGTGGGTGAAAGTCAGCCACGGTGTATTGCGCATTAACGCGTTGCACCAAATCAACAGTATCTGAAAAACCCCTTGACCTTGCCATGTCGAGCGATTTCACAGTCCAAAGGTATGCGCGATTTATCTGGTGAGCTCCCGCTGCCGCAAATGCAACCTGGCTGCTTATCATTGGATCGTTTTTAGGGTTGTATAAATGTGATACGTCTTTACCATTATAGTAAAACATTCCCTGAAAAGGCTTAAAATAATCTCCGCCTTGAGTTTGCGGGATTCGCCTTTCATTTAGCATGGAGGCAATATAGCCGGTCATGTGCCCTGAAAGCTGAAACAACCTAATCCATTCCTTAGATGGCTTATCTTCTTTCGATGCGTACAAACGTTCAACCAATTCTTCGAGATGATCAAGCATTGGCGATAAGTCTTCAGCGATCCAGTAAGAAAGCGTTAACTCAGCCAGGGTTCCGATATAATCCAGATCATTTAAGTCCGGATTCTCCCCGGCAATCTTCAAAGCGCGTTCACAATAACCTATCGCAGCATAAGGTTCTGTATCAGATACCACAGATGCAAGAAATATTAGCGATTCCGGAAAAGTGTCCTGATCTGCTAAATCATTAGATACGGCTATTTCGAGCCAATCTTTCGCGCGGGACTTAGCCTTAGCATTGTTGTCGTTGAAATACAGTCGTCCTATGTTACTTGCCAGGATATATCGTATGGCTTCCGAATCAGTTTCATCAATATACGCATGCGTGAGATCATCTGCGTTAGCGGGATCGGCATATGTCGTAAACTCAATTTTTATCCGTGCAGCTATTGCAGTTGAAGCTAAACCAGGTTCGTTAACCTCTTTCAGGGTCTTCTCTAATAATTCGAGGATTTTTATTTTATCAGAGGTACTTTCAGTTTGACCACTATCGGGCTGGAATTGCAAAATCCGGTTACAGAGCACGGTGAATCCAGAGTATGCGATAGAACTTTTGAATGGTGACACACCAGTATGTTGTGGCATATTCGATCCTATTCGAATCCACTTAACCAGGTCGTCAATTTTGATCAGATGAGGCAGTCCGATCCAAAGCATTCCGGCAATAAAATCATCGTTAAAATCCGGTATGGACTGTGCTTTAAGTTCTCCCCAATTTTCAACGACATATTTCAAATTTTCGAGGTAGTAATTTGTGTGCCTGCCGGCTACTTGCGGGAGCACCAATGTTCGAATAATTACGGACTGTATTTTTGAAAGATCTGGGGCATTTAGGTTCTGTTCAAGTGATTGAAGTAATTCCGATTCATCCTTCTCCAACAATTGATAAATCCTTATCTGTTGAACCTGAAGGCTGGCCATCAGACCTGCAGCCATATTTCCAGGCATAATCACGTCATTAGTTGTCCAAAGGTCGAAGAATCCCCAAACGTCTAAATTTTTGGCCTCTTCCGCAGTGGTTATCAATAGATATATCTGCATAAGCAAACTGCCTGCTGCATTGCTATCATCGCCACGAATGAAAGAAAAGATCGCTCTCAGGGCTGTCGACTGGTTGACCGTGCCCTTCAACAAAGAATTTCCAAGGGCACGGTGAACCTCTTTTATAGTATCGACGGATAAATTTTTGTCCCCGATACCAGTAGCCAATGGTGATATTTCGAAGCTGGCAGTGGCAAATTGTTGAATCCAGGTGTTCAACAACGGCTGCATTTTTTCGAATGGATGAACTATTTTTTCCGTTACCCCGCTAACTGCATTGAGTTCATTATTACCGAATTTCCAGCTTACCAGGCTTAGCCGGTATAGAAGTTCCTTACTTGCATCGTCGGCTATATAGCGGCTTATGGAAGCTTGAACATCGTTTAAAATTTGAGGATCGAATTCGTTATTAAATAAAATTTCTATTGCCGTTTGGTCGGTTGAGCCCCAGTTCAGCGTTTGTAAACGTTGAATTATCGCGGTTACTAACCGCGGGTTTCGTGCAGATTTAACTGCAATCAAAGGTGCAAATGCAAGCATGGTATCCGGCGCTCCGTAAGAAACCAGGCATTCTTTGATTTCGTCATCAGTAAAATTAAAGGAATCATCAACAGCAATTGCGTTTGCAGGTAACGCTGTAGATATCTCCGGCATGATGCGATAATTACTTGTGGTCAAAAAATGGATACCGGCCTCATGGGCTGCTCTCACCAACTCAATTAAGAAACCGCCCAATGATCTATCATTGGACGTAATGGATGGAAGATCATTAATGACGAGCAGTGTATTTTCCGGAAGACTTTTTACCACTTCCGTAAACCAATCTGATATAGGTTGTTTGGCTTCGATGCCGGAAATTGTTTGCAGAAAAACATAAAGTGAAATAAAACTGCGGTTAGGATCGTCATTAAATTCTCTCAAGTCCAGCCAGTAACAATTCTTGTAGCGCTCGCTTACTGAAGCTGCCAATTGGGTTTTGCCGCATCCGTTAATTCCCTCCAGGTGCACCCCATGATGGGTCTGCAATTTTCCAACTATATCGCCAACCTTTTCGACCCTTTTAGTGCCCATTTGAAGCGGAGCCGGCGGCGCAGTAGAAATTAGCTTAGTACGAAAATCCACTAACGCTTGCCTTTGTAGCAGCCCTAATTCTGCTGTGATGGCTTGCATGACGGCTTGTTGTTCCTTCTGTTGTTTCTCAAGAGCATCCACTCGTATATCAAGACTTGATAGCAGGGTTTGCACGACATCAAGCAATTGCTGATCCGCCTGAGATATGGCAGGCATCGTACAAAGGTTATCTAATAGCGCCTTGTCTATTTGCTTGAGGCCGCTTGTGCTAAGCAATTTAAATAGATGAAGAAATAAGCGGGCATATATTGGTTTGGCGTTTTATTTGCCATGTTTACCGGCTAAGACTGCTGAAATTTCCTTACTTACCTGATTTTGGTCTTCATTACGAAATGACCATTCAAAATTTTTGATAAAATCGATCAACTCGGAGGCATCATCAAGATAGGTACTAAAATCTGTCCAACTCTGTTGTTCCTCTTTTTGAGCATCAGTAAGCTTATCAGTTACAGGTATGATTTGTTTGGAGATCATCAACTGTAATTGTTGCCGTATCCTGATAAGATCAACGTTGCTGGCGTCAAGGTTCTGAAGCTTTGCGAGACGGTACCAGGCATCGATCCCCTTTTCGGAAGGAAATATTGCGGGCTTTTCTGTGGTATAGGTTGAATTCGTTACAAAACGAAATTTCAAAGTATGGCCCGCATTATTTTTCCGATGTAAATAATAGTTTTTGAGTATCTCTATTATTTCTGCGCGATTTAAGCTTAGGTTTCCTTCTCTAAATTTAAGTTGCTGTAACTCACGGGAAAGTTCATCACCTTTTAAGTCACGGTGCACGATATCGATGTCCTCGCCGCGTTCCAACTCTAATACATCGGTTTCAGATAAATCAAGCCAACGGTGAATTGTAACGTCAACCTGATATACGTAGCCCCTTATCGTTCCCCAAGCGTCGCGACCATCTATCGTGTTAAATACTTGATGCCAGTTTTGCATAATTAATAAGGCCCTAAGGTTTTAATTGAGATACAAAGATAACGAAGAGTGATTGGAATAGTCCGCAAGAAGTTTGTAAACTATCTTACGATCTGTCAATATCAAACTTTTAGAAAATATACGTAAAGATAAAAGGCGACAACCTACCTATTTACAACCTAATGGGTCATCGAACCACGAATTATTCGTTTAAGCGTATTACTTATTAATAATCAAATATTGTTTAGATTCGGCAAACATCGGATTTAATGAAACGGTATCTTTACACTGAATAGACCTAAATTTGGAAAATCCTCGTCATGATAAAAATCATAGATAAAACCATGCTCTATGCCCTATACGGCGAGCGATCCTACCGCAAATATAATGGGATACTACTTGGTCACTTACATGAGAAATATGGCCAGGGTACGTTTGACCAGGAACCATTAACTCAGGAAATCTTAAAATTCTGCTACGACTGGGCGGCTGATAAGTTTTTGGAGCTAATGCATGCACAAACAGATAAGCGGTTCTTGTTTTACTTGTTTAAAATTCATGAGGACAGCATTAAACTTTACTTTAAGCAGTTGGAAAATCCGGAAGAATTGAAAAAGAAAGAGGTTAATCTCAATACCCTTTCGCTGAACCGCAGGGTATTAAAGTTAGCTCTGGAACAAAGCTGTGATATTAACTACATAGGAGACAACACACCTGATCCAAGGATGATGCCCGGATTTGTAATGCTTATTGAGGATTTATTGTTCGTTGGGGAACGGCTATTTGCTTTCGCTGAGCATATGGCAGAGCAGCGGATGATGGAAGACCCGGTAGAGTTCATTATAACTGAAGAAAGCTATACCATTCAACGTAAATACCATTATGATTTTATCTATTATGAAATGGAAAAACTGTTTCATGAAGGATTTGAAAATGGCTTGGTTGACGGTGATGCGATCAAGGGATTGCGGGCAGAGCTGCAAAACAGTATGAAAATTGATTATGATTTTGCCGGTGGGCAGATCATGGAAATTAAACGCCACCACTCCCCAAAAGCGCCAGACCTGCAAACTGTCGAAGCCCATATTTTGCCGCTTAACTTGGAGCAAAACGGAGTTAGTAAAACAGATGCAGAAAATTTTTACGCTGGCCTTACCATTAGCAGGGCGAACAAATTTCCAATAAGGGATTCCGTCTATAAATCCCATTCATTTGCTCGGTACTTTTTTAGGCCCATCCTGATCGTAAATATAAACGGCGAAGACAGGGCCCTTGTCGGCAGTGAGAAATGGCAGGAAAGTATTATGGTTATGGCAACCAACGGGTTTCAATGGCAGCAGGCTCCGGAAGAATGGAAGCGCAATAATGCATTCAATGCTTATCTCAACCGCAAAGCTGACGAACACGATAAGCTACTGGAAGACAAGGTCAAGGAAGTACTTCAAAGGAAAGGACTTCCGTATATCCATCATGTCACCCGGCTAAACCCTATGAAAGGTCCGGCAATCAACGTCGAAACCGCTTGTGGGGAAATCGATTTTATCATTCTTGATCCGAATTGTAAAAAAGTGCTGGTAACGGACTGCAAGTACCATCGGGCGCGGTACGAAATGGTAGGCTTTTCAACGGACTACAGCAACTTCAAGAATCTGTATGAACCTAAGATTGAAAAGAAAGTCAAGTTTATTGCCGACAACCTCGGCTTAGTCCAGGAACATTTTGAAAAAGAAGGTATCGCACAAATTGACCTTAGCACTTATACCGTTGAGGCATTGTTTATTGTCAACACGCCGACCTTTTATATATTGAATGGTAAATATAACACCGTGGCCATCACTCATCTGGCAGATTTTATCGATAGGGCTTATAAATTTCAGGCACTGACAGCACACATGCCTGATGGTGAGCGGCAGATCAACCACCCCTATTTTAGGAAACCGCTTAATTGAACGTTGATTTTTTTTCTGAAACAGACTATTTAAGCTGAATGATTCATCACTTTGTTGTCTCAGGAGTAGCTACTCTTAAAGTATGGTTTTAAATAATATATTTGACATACTTATAAACCTTTCTTAGATAATTGATGCAATATAGCATTGATCATTCTGCTCTAGTGGAACTGGATTTAAAAGGTTGACATTTAAAAATTAAAATAATGGGAACGCATTTTAAT
>Ga0302315_10002115_pt1 | contig 19121 bp, 19 predicted proteins | sample III_Palsa_N3_1_FD_200532 | JGI IMG/M metagenome (GOLD analysis project Ga0302315, IMG submission 200532) | Peat permafrost microbial communities from Stordalen Mire near Abisko, Sweden - III_Palsa_N3_1 | ecosystem: Environmental > Terrestrial > Soil > Palsa > Peat permafrost | place: Sweden...
CGAGTGTTTCAACGGTATCATCGACGCGGTGCGGAAGCCCTCTCGATGCTTGTGCAAGCCTATACGGTGACATTGTAATGCGAATCAGGTTCGGTTTTCGCTGGATAGCACTCATTGCCACGATTGCGGTCGTGACCCTGGGCATCTTGCTGGGCAACTGGCAATTGCGCCGCGCCGACGAAAAGCGCGCCATCGAGGCGCGCCTGACCGAGCGCCAGGCGCAAGCGCCGCTGGCCATAGGCGCTGCGGCCCTGGACGGCGCGGCCATCGAATACCGGCGCGTTACGTTACAGGGCGAATTCGACCGCGACTGGCCGCTTTATCTCGACAACCGGCCGCAGGACGGCAACGCCGGCTTTTACGTCTTGACGCCATTCAAGATTGCCGGCACCGAGACCCATGTTCTGGTGCAGCGCGGCTGGATTGCCGTCGATCCGCATCGGCGCACGCATATTGCCGCGCCGGCCGCACCGGTTGGTATAGTCGGCATCGAAGGCATTGTGATTCGTAATCCCGGGCACGTGCTGCAATTGGGGCAGGCCGCGCCACTGCAGCCTGGCGCCATTCTACAAAACCTTACGGCCGAGGAATTCGCTGCGGCCAGCAAATTCACGATGCAGCCGTTCGTGATCGAACAGACCGGCAAGCTGCAGGACGGCCTGGTGCGCGACTGGCCCAAGCCCTCGGCCGGAATCGAGCGCCACCTGGGCTACGCCTTCCAATGGTATGCGCTGGCCGCGACCGCCTTTATCTATTTCGTGGTGACTGGATTTCGCAATGGAAAAAAACATTCAGCCAAGTAATTTGCCGAATAATCCGGTTAATAAGCCGGTTGACAAGCCGATTGAGCCGCAAAGGAAGAGCGGCCGCGTCAAGATGCTGCTGATTCTGGCGGTGTGCCTGACGCCGGTGCTCGCCTCGTATTTCACGTATTACGTGATCAAGCCGACCGCGCGCACCAATTACGGCGAGCTGCTCGATGCGGCAAAGTATCCCATGCCCAAGTTGGGTGCGATCGATTCAGAGGGCAAAGCCGTCGAACTGACAGACCACAAAGGCAAGTGGCTGCTGATACAGGTCGATAGCGGTGACTGCAATCAGGTTTGCCGGGTCAAGGTGCTCGACATGAGGCAGGTGCATGCGACCCTGGGCAAGGAGCGCGACCGCTTCGAGCGCGTCTGGCTCGTCACCGATGACCGACCTCTCAACGCCGCGACGGCGCGCATTGCCGAAGGCATGCTTATCATGCGTGTCAAGCCCGATGTGGTGAATGCCTGGCTGCCGGTGGACGGCGGCCGGGTTAGCGACTATCTGTACGTAGTCGACCCGCTCGGCAACCTGATCTTGCGCTATCCGAAGGCCTTGAATCTCTACAAACTAAAGGCTGACTTGACCAAGCTCCTGACGGCATCGAGTATCGGATAAGCGTCATGAATCTGAACCTGCTCGGCGTTGCGCACATTGTACTCACGGTGTTGCTGGTGGCGTCATTGCCGCTGTCTGTCGTCCTCGCTTCCGGCGATGCGAACAAGTACCGCAAGCTAGCCTGGATCACGCTGTTCCTGACCTTCGATCTTGTCGTATTCGGCGGCTTCACCCGCTTGACCGATTCGGGTCTGGGCTGCCCGGACTGGCCGGGCTGCTATGGCCATGCCAATCCTCTGCAAGCCAATGCCGAAATTCAGAGCGCGCAAGCAGCCATGCCGACTGGTCACGTTACAGAAAAGAAAGCTTGGATCGAAATGATCCACCGCTACCTCGCTTCGGCGCTTGGCGTGCTGATCCTGGCCATGATTTCCATCAGTTGCTGGAAGCGGTTTTGGCGCAAGGACAAGTCGCGTGAATTCCATCCGGGTTGGCCAATCGGCTTGTTTGTCTTGATCATGGTGCAAGGGGCGTTCGGCAAATGGACCGTGACTATGTTGCTGCAACCAGTCATCGTCACGACGCATCTACTGTTGGGTTTATCGCTCCTGGCGGTTCTGGGCTGGAATTATGCGCGACTCGACACGGAGATGCCGGTTGCACCACGCGCATACGGCTTGCGTCATGCCGCGCTGATCGCCTTGCTGCTGCTTGCCTTCCAGATCGCACTGGGCGGCTGGGTCAGCACCAACTACGCCACGCTGGCGTGCGGCGAATTCCCCTTGTGCCAAGGCAAGCTTGTGCCGCCCATGGATTTTACCAACGGCTTCACGCTATGGCGTGCCTTGGGCCGGACTGCGAATGGCGACTATCTGTCGCTAGACGCGCTGACTGCGATCCATTGGGTACATCGCAATTTCGCCTTCGTGGCGATTGCCGCCATCGGTTACGTGGCATGGCAAGCGCGCAAGATAGCGGGCATGGAGCGGCTCGGCAACCGTTTGCTGGCTGTGCTTGCCTTGCAATTCATCACTGGCGTGTCGACCATCTTCTTCCAGTTTCCCTTGCTCCTGGCCGTGTTGCACAATGCCGGCGCGGCCCTGCTTGTGGCCCTGCTCGTCATGGTAAACTACCGGTCTCGCAACGCGCCTAAAGAGGCCGGCTCGGCGTAATGCCGAACTGGCAACGGATAGGTGCCACATCAAGAGCAGCCGCATGACCGCCCTCGCCGTATCACCCAACCGCATCGCCCAGTATTGGGCCCTGACCAAGCCGCGCGTGACGCAGCTCGCGGTGTTTTGCGCGGTGATCGGCATGTTCCTGGCCACGCCCGAACTGCCCGCCTGGCGCATCGTGGTGGCCGCAACGATAGGCATCTGGCTCCTGGCCAGCGCGGCGTTCGCCGTCAATTGCCTGGTCGAACGTGAAATCGATTCGCGCATGGCACGCACGGCGCGCCGGCCCATGGCGCGCGGCGAAATCACCGTGCCGCAGACGCTGGTTTTTTCCGGCATCGTCGGCGGGCTCGGCATGTGGACGCTGTATCACTTCGTCAATCCGCTCACCATGTGGCTGACCTTCGCCACCTTCGTCGGCTACGCGGTGATCTACACCATGATCCTCAAACCCGCCACGCCGCAGAATATCGTCATCGGCGGCCTGTCCGGCGCGATGCCGCCGGCGCTTGGCTGGGCCGCCGTGGCCAACGACGTGCCGATGCAGGCCTGGATTCTGGTGCTGATCATCTTCATCTGGACCCCGCCGCATTTCTGGGCGCTGGCGCTGTACCGGCGCGACGATTACGCGAAGTCCGGCCTGCCCATGCTGCCGATCACGCATGGCCTTGCGTTCACGCAATTCCACGTCTGGCTGTACACCATAGCGCTGGCGGCGACGTCGACCTTGCCTTATGCGGTACACATGAGCGGCCTGATCTACCTGGCCTCGGCCGCCATCCTCTCCGGCATCTTCCTCTGGTATTCGTGGCAGATCTATCGCCACTACACGGACATCATCGCGCGCAAGACTTTCACTTACTCGATCGTCTACCTGTCGCTCTTGTTCGCGGCCCTGCTGGTAGACCACTACATCCCATTCTGATATTTATGCGCACTGCCATCGCACTCTTCGCCGTCGCGCTGGCTTGCGCCGGCTGCCAGCAAAAATCCGCCACGCCCGCGTCGCAGGTCGCATCTGCGCCCGCTTCTGCACCCGCCCCGGCCTTTACCAACACCGACGTGACCGGCCTCGGCTACGCGCACGACTTCGCGCTCAAGGATTTCAACGGCACGCCGCGCACGATGATGGACTTCAAGGGCAAGGCCGTGGTGATCTTCTTCGGCTACACGCAATGCCCCGACGTCTGCCCGACCACGATGCACGACCTGGGCGATGCGATGAAACAACTGGGACCCTTGGCCGACAAGGTGCAGGTCCTGTTCATCACGGTCGACCCGGAACGCGATACGCCGCAACTGCTGTCGCAATACGTGCCGGCCTTCGACAAGCGCTTCCTCGGCTTGACCGGCACGCTGCCTGAAATCGACAAGACGGCGAAAGATTTCCACGTCTACTACCAGAAGGTGCCCGGCACCGCCAAGGGCAGCTATTCGATGGACCACACGGCGGGCCTCTACATCTACGATCCCGAAGGCCGCATCCGCGTGTTCGCTTCCAACACTGCGCCGCTGGATTCCATCGTGCATGATTTGAAAATATTGCTGAGGCAGCCGGTCGAGCCGGCCAAGACATAAGACGCAGGTTGTGCCGGACGTCGCACGTTGAGCGCAAGCGAAGCCCAACGAGCCTACCTATCCATATCCACAGCAGGCATTTGCGCAACGGCCCGATGTCGGGCCGGGCATCGCTATGCTTCGCTTGCGCTCAGCACCAACCTACATTCAACACATAAAAAAACGCCCGGACCAGCCGGGCGTTTTACATTGCGTGGAGCCGCTCAGGCATAAGCCGTCAGCGCACCCTTCATCTTCTTCAAGGCAGCCGTTTCGATCTGGCGGATACGTTCGGCCGAGACACCGAACTCATCGGCCAGTTCGTGCAGCGTGGCGCCGCTGCCGTCGTCGTTGGCCAGCCAGCGCGCTTCGACGATGCGGCGCGAACGCGCATCGAGCTTGGCCAGCGCTTGTTCCAGGCCATCCGATTGCAGACGGTCGTATTGCTTGGCTTCGAGCACGCGCGTCGGCTCCTGCGTATCGGAAGACAGGTAGGCGATCGGCGCGAACTTGTCGTCTTCGTCATCGGTCGGCGCTTCGAGCGCAATATCGCGGCCCGACATGCGCGTTTCCATCTCGATGACTTCTTCGCGCTTGACGTGCAACGCCTCGGCCAGTGCTTCGACCTGGGCCGGCGTCATCGAATCGAGGGTTTCCTTGTGGCTGCGCAGGTTGAAGAACAGCTTGCGCTGGGCCTTGGTCGTGGCGACCTTGACCATGCGCCAGTTCTTCAAGATGTATTCGTGAATCTCGGCCTTGATCCAGTGGATTGCATACGATACCAGGCGCACGCCCTGATCGGGATCGAAGCGCTTGACCGCCTTCATCAAGCCGATATTGCCTTCCTGGATCAGGTCCGCATGCGGCAGGCCATAACCGAGGTAGCCGCGCGCAATCGACACGACCAGGCGCAAGTGCGACAGCACCAGCGATTGCGCGGCGGTGAGGTCGTTATCGTCGCGCAGGCGGCGCGACAGCGACATTTCTTCCTCGTGACTCAGCATCGGCAGACGATTGACGGCCGAAATATACGAATCGATATTGCCCAAGGTGCCGGAAAAGCCCAGCGCCAGCGGGTTACCCGCGGGGACCAGTGCGCTCGGCGAGAGAGCTGCATTCATAAATTCTCCTTACATCCCGATATTTTTCTGCGGAGAAACTTTCAACAAGCCTTGTTTCCCGCATTTACGACATTATATTAGCACTCTCTACGGATGAGTGCTAATTGCCGATTATTAATGACTCGATAGTCAGAAATTATCAATCCCGAACGCTGCAACCGCTCGAACTGTTGCCGCCAATAGGCCGATCGTTGCGTCGGCTGGGCTTCGTCAAGGGCCCGCCATTTGCAGGCTCTAGTGCCTACTGTATTGACGATAAGACGACGCTCAAGTTCATGTGCATATAGCTACACGACTTGAAATTTCAAGCCCTCGCTCGCAGCGGATTTTTTTCGGCGATTGTCCCGCATGAATCGCGACTGCCATCACACTTCGGTCGCCACAGGGTTCATCGATCCACCATCATTTTGTTGTGAGACATCCCATATTCATGGAATGGTCGAGTCGATTGCTTGTTGTTAAACTCGCTAAAGTCGGATTGGCGTAAGCACGCTCCTGAGGCGTCCGGCCGGCGCTATACGGGCTGCCTTCGTGAATTCAAATGGCATTCGGTGGGATATTTGCATCCCAATGCCGAAAACCAACAAAACTGTGAATTTTGCACCCAAATCGGCGAGACAATGTAGCAACATTTGCGCTACGATACTTTTAATATACAAATAGAATGTGACGACCGATCGACATTGCTCTCATGCAATCAATACAAGAGTCGGACTATCGTCATGTGCAGCAATAGTTGGGGGCAGGCGCACAGCCTGAATCTATTGACCGCTTTATTCCGGGGGTAGCGTGGCGCTGACAGATGCATTGCGGATGACCAGTCTCACCGATCCTGGCATGGTGCGGGATCTCAATGAAGACAGCATCGAGTTGCGCCCCGAAATGGGCATCGCCGTACTGGCTGATGGCATGGGTGGTTACAACGCCGGGGAAGTCGCCAGCGGCATGGCGACGTCGATGCTTGCCGACGGCCTGGCGCGCGCCTGGAACGACGGCGCCTTGCAAAGCCTCGATCGTGCCGGCGCCATTGCGCTGTCGCAAACGCTCTTGCAGGAACAGGTGGTGGCGGCCAACGCCGCTATCTTCGAGCAGGCGCAACAGGAAGAATCGTTCGAAGGCATGGGCACGACCTTGGTCGGCTGCGTGTTTTACGATGACTTCCTTACCGTCGGCCATGCCGGCGATTCGCGTCTCTATCGCCTGCGCGGCGACGCCTTCGAACAGGTCACGAAAGACCATTCGCTGCTGCAGGAGCAGATCGACTCCGGCATGATCAGCAAGGAAGACGCGCACCTGTCGAACAACCGCAATTTCATCACGCGCGCCATCGGCGTGGCAGCACAAGAGCAGGCAGAGATCCATACCTACGACGTCCTGCCCGACGACGTCTATCTCATCTGCACCGACGGCCTGTACGGCATGGTGACGGACGAGGAAATCCACATGACGCTGATGACGCTCAGGGCGAATCTCGATCTCGCCGCCGAGCAGCTGATCCAGTCGGCCAACGATGCCGGCGGGACCGATAACGTCTCTTTGATCCTGGTGCGCGTGGTGAAGAGTTTTGCGCGCGCCGCATGATGTGGAAAATGATGCGGCAAATGAAGCGGTAACAGAACGAACAAGGTATTTTTCTAGAGGTTGAGTCCATGGCTAAGCTGATCCTGAGTTTCGACGGTGCAATGATCAAGACCGTTGAATTGAACAAAGAACGCACCACGATAGGCCGCCGGCCGGAGAACGACATCCAGGTCGATAACCTGGCCGTGTCGGGCCAGCATGCGGTCGTGACCACGATATTGAACGACTCGGTCATCGAGGACATGCATTCGACCAACGGCACCATGGTCAACGGCCAGTTGGTGCAAAAGCACTTGCTGCAGCAGGGCGACATCATCGAGATCGGCAAGCACGCCATCAAGTATGTGGTGGAAAGCAGCGTGGCCAAGCCTTACCAGGATTTCGCCAAGACCATGGTGATCCGCAAGCCCGATGCGGGAGCCGGCGCACCTTCTGCGCCGGCCCAGGTGCTGGCCGAAGCGCCGGTCGCGCGCCCGGCGCCGCCTCCAGCCCCCGCGCCGGTTGCCGTGCGCGAAGCAGGTTTGCAAATCCTGACCGGTTCCAACGCGGGCCGCGTGCTCGAGCTGAACAAGAGCCTGACAACGCTGGGCAAGGCCGGGCACCAGGTGGCGGTGTTCACGCGCCGCCCGGTCGGCTTCTTCGTCACCCACGTCGAGGGTGACAACTTCCCGCTGGTCAATGGCGAAGCGATCGGCACGCAGGCACGCCAGTTGAACGACCAGGACACCATCGAGATCGCCGGCACGAAGATGAGTTTCTTCTATAAGAACTAATCGCAACACCAGCGGCTAAGCATTCAGCCTGAAAACAAGGGGCTGAATTAAGGGGAAAATGATGGCAGGATCAACGAAAAAACGCGGACCGGTCTGGAAGAAGGACTGGTTCGTCGCGGTGCTGGTGGTGATCGTGCTGGTAGCGGTCAATCTGTTCTCCGATTTCTTTGCCGGGCTGGACCGCCGGTATTACGATTTCTCCAGCACTAGCACGTCGCGCCAGCCTTCGGACCGCATCGCGGTGATCGCAATCGATGACCAGAGCATTGCCAACATCGGCCGCTGGCCCTGGCCGCGCGACAAGCTGGCCAAGATGACCGACCTTTTGGCCGGCGCCAATGCCAAGGTGATCGGCAACACGGTATTTCTCTTCGAACCGCAAACCGACCGCGGGCTGGACTATATCCGCAAGATGAAGGCGGTGCTCAATCCCGCCCCGGCCGATGCCGCTCCGGCCCCAGCGGCCGACGCCGCGGCCACACCTGCGGTCGCGGCATCCGCGGCAGCGGCGTCCGCACCCGCTCCCTCGAGTGACCCGGTGCACGATCAACTGAACCAGATCATCAGCGACGCCGAGGCGGGCCTCGACACCGATGCGATTCTGGCGGCCAGCTTCAAGAAGGCCGGCAACGTCGTGATCCCGTCGTTTTACTCCCTGGGTGACCCTATCGGCAACCCGGACAGTCCGCTGCCTGATTATGCAGCAAAATATGCGATCGACGATCCGACTGGGTTCTCGCTCACCTCGATCAAGCAGCAGCAACCCATCCCGGTCCTTGGTTCGGCTGTGGCCGGCATCGGCCACTTGAACCAGGTGCCTGACCACGACGGCGCCGTGCGGCAAGAGGCCTTGTTGGTGAACTATGCCGGCAAGGCCGTGCCGTCGATGGCGCTGGTGTTGGCCGCGAAAAGCCTCAACATCAATCCCGCCGATATCAAGACCGATCCGGGCAAGGCTGTGCTGCTCGGCAAATTGCGCATCGGCACAGACGAAGATGCATTGATGCTGCCGCAATTCTACAAGGCGGCCGATGGCAAGAGCGCCTTCCCGGTCGACTCGTTCTACGACGTCCTGACGGGCAAGATTCCGCCATCGAAATACAGCGGCAAGATCGTCATCATCGGCGCCACTGCGGCCGGCGTGGGCACGCTGTTCCCGACGCCTGTCGGCGCCAACATCTCGCCTGCGGAAGAATTGGCCCACGTCACGTCGAGCATTCTGAACGAGCATTTCATCGTGGAGCCGGGCTGGGGGCGTTTTGCCACCTTGCTTGCCATCCTGATCGTTGCCGCCTACCTGATCGCCGGACTGCCGCGGCTCTCTGCGGGCAAAGCCGCTGCCGCAACAGCGGTCCTGTTCCTGGTCTTGCTGATTGCCGAATTCGGCCTGCTCTCGGTTTCGGCCATCTGGCTCAAGTTCACCTTTGCCGCGGCACTCCTGCTCATCGGCCACCTGGCCTTGACCACCAAGCGCTTCCTCGTCACCGAAGCGGGCAAGATCAAGTCCGACGAGGAATCGGCCGAGACCAATCGCATGATGGGCTTGGCCATGCAGGGCCAGGGTCAGCTCGATTCCGCGTTCGACCGCTTCCGCCGCGTGCCGTTCTCGGATGCATTGATGGATAACCTGAACAACCTCGCGCTCGATTTCGAGCGCAAGCGCCAGTTCAACAAGGCCCAATCCGTCTACGAGCACATGGCGACCTACAACAAGGACTACAAGGACCTGAAGACCAAGCTGTCGCGCGCCAAGAACCTGTCGGAGACGGTGATCCTGGGCGGCGGCAGCGGCCATGCCGGCGGTACGCTGCTGCTCGACGGCGGCGGGGTAGAGAAACCCATGCTGGGGCGTTACCAGGTCGAGAAGGAACTGGGCAAGGGCGCGATGGGCATCGTCTACCTTGGCAAGGACCCCAAGATCGGCCGGGTGGTGGCGATCAAGACCATGGCCCTGAGCCAGGAGTTCGAAGGCGGCGATCTTGATGACGCGCGCGAGCGCTTCTTCCGCGAAGCGGAGACGGCAGGCCGGCTGCAGCACCAGAACATCGTCACCATCTTCGACGCGGGCGAGGAGCATGACCTGGCCTACATCGCGATGGAATTCATCAAGGGCAAGGACCTGTCCGACATGGTCAAGGATAACCTGCTGCCGATCGACAAGACGCTTTCCATTGTCGCGCGGGTTGCCGACGCGCTTTCCTATGCACATCGCCAGGGCGTGGTCCACCGCGACATCAAGCCGGCCAACATCATGTGCGACCTGGCCACCGACACGGTCAAGGTGACCGACTTCGGTATCGCGCGCATTACCGACTCATCCAAGACCAAGACCGGCGTGATCCTGGGCACGCCGTCGTTCATGTCGCCCGAACAGGTGGCCGGCGAAAAAATCGATGGCCGCTCCGACCTGTTCTCGCTGGGCGTGATGCTCTATCAATTGCTGACCGGCGAGTTGCCGTTCCAGGCCGATTCGATCGCACGCCTGATGTACCGCATCGCCAACGAGCCGGCGCCGGACGTGCGCACTGTCAAGCCCGAGCTGCCCAAGAAGCTGGCCCTGATCGTGGCCTTTGCCCTCAACAAGCAGGCCGATGCGCGCTATCAGGATGGCGAGAAATTCGCCACCGACCTGCGTTCCGTGATGGCCGAATTGGCGCGCATGCCCGCCGGTGCGCCGATGCATCGCAGTGAGCCGGCGCCTGTGCCCGCACCCGCTGCGCCTGCGCAATCGTTCGAGAAGACGGCGCGCATCGATAGCACGACGGCCTTCGAGAAAACCGCGCAGATCGACAACGCGACGTCCTTCGACAAGACCGTTGTCACCAAGGCGCCTGAAGAAGGCGGGAATTCGGGCGGATAGCCTTCGTTACGACGCATGGGCAATAACGAACCATACGGGAGCGCTACATGATCGTGCAGATCTGCTCCCAGACCGACCCCGGCTTGGAGCGCTCGCAGAACGAGGATGCGGTCGCCTATGACGAGGCGCTGGGCCTGTGCATTCTGTGCGACGGCATGGGCGGCCACAACGCCGGCGAAGTCGCAAGCGGCATGGCTACTGCGTTCATCAAGACCGACATGCGCGAGACGCTGTCCGAGGCCGGCAAGAGCCGCGACCCGAACGCCGTGCAGGGCGCCATTGCGCATTCGGTGGAAAAGGCCAACAGCGCGATCTACAACATGTCGCGCACCAATTCGCAATATTCCGGCATGGGCACTACGCTGGTGGTCGGCGTGTTTTGCGACGACGTCCTGGTGCTGGGCCACATCGGCGATTCGCGCTGTTATCTGCTGCGCGCGGGCAAGTTCGCCCAATTGACCAAGGACCACTCTGTCTACCAGGAGCAACTGGACGACGGCTTGCTCGATCCCAACCACGTCATGCCGGTGATCGGCCAAAACTTCGTCACGCGCGCGCTCGGGCCGTTCGAGCAGATCGCGGCAGATTTCCAGCAGCCGGCGCTCGTGGTCGGCGATATCTACCTCATGTGTTCCGACGGCTTGTCCGACATGGTCGAGGACGAGGCCATCGGCGCCATCCTGGCCGGGCCCGAAGCGTTGCAGCAAAAGGCCGACAAGCTCATTGCCGCGGCCAATCAGGGCGGCGGGCGCGACAATGTCTCGGTCGTGCTGGCCCAGGTTGCCGAAGAACCCAAAACGGGCTTGCTCGGCACTGCCGCGCGCGCGCTGTTCGGCGTGCTGCCCGGAGCCAAGGGGCGCTGAGCGATTTTTCGCCATGCCGCTATAATCGGTCATTCTCCCGTCAATTGTTTTTGGAGATCGATCATGAACTCCGTGGTCTTGTCTGCGCTCGAGATTTTTCCCGTTCAACTGGAACAGATGTTTGCCCTGATCCCGGCCGGCCATCTGCACTGGAAGCCGGCATCGTGGGACGGCGTGCCGAGCGAGATGCTCAATCCGATCGAGCAGATCTGTCACGTGCGCGATATCGAAGTGCTGGGCTATCAGGTGCGCTTCAAGCGTTTGCTGGAAGAAGACGATCCGCTCCTGGCATCGATAGAGAGCTACGAACTGGTCGAGAGCGGCGATTATGCGCATCAGAGTCCGTCTGGCGTGTTCGCCGAGATTCGCCGGGCGCGTGCGCAAACCGTGGCGCTGCTGCGCACCGTCGACGACGTGCAATTGCGCCGCGCAGGCCGCTTCGAGGGCTATGGCCCGGTGACGCTCAAGAGCCTGATCTACTACCTGTGCAGTCACGACCAGCAACACCTGGCGGGCTTGCAATGGCTGCTCGGGAAGATCGATTCGGCGGCGTTGCCGCAATGACGGTGTTGTACGCATGAGCGTCGCCTTCCTCAAAGGCTTGGGCATGGGCGCCGGCCTGATCATGGCCATCGGCGCGCAAAATGCGTTCGTCCTGCGTCAGGGTTTGTTGCGGCGCTATGTGTTCGTTTGCGCGTTGATCTGTACCTTGTGCGACATGGCCTTGATCTCGGCCGGTGTGGCCGGCATGGGCAGCCTGATCGTGGCGCATCCGCAATTGCTGTCGCTGGCGAAGTGGGGTGGAGCGGCGTTCCTTGCCTGGTACGGCTTGCGTTCGGCCATGGCCGCTTTCAAGGCTGGCGGCCTGGAGGCGGCGTCGCAAGGTGTCGGCAGCGTTGCAGCGGCAGTCGCTGCGGCATTCAGTTTCAGCTTGCTCAATCCGCACGTCTATCTCGATACCGTTGTACTGTTGGGCGCAGTTGGCGGACAGCAGCCCGGTGACGGGCGCATCGAATTTGCGCTTGGCGCGATCTGCGCGTCGGTGCTGTGGTTTTTTGGATTGGCATACGGCGCCAGGCTGCTGGCGCCTTTGTTTGCTCGCCCGATTGCCTGGCGTGTACTTGATGCCTTGATTGCCGTTGTGATGTGGGGGCTTGCCGCGTCGCTGCTGATGTAGGTGTTGGCGGTGCTAATAAATTGACGATTGGCTGAGCGCTTTTGCAAATCGCGAGAGGCGGCTAACGACTCGTTGCCGCCAGTCGCGACTCCCGGAATCGGACGTTCGATTTTCCGGCGACACTGGCTGGTCGGATGTCATGACAAGCCTTCAGAGCGCCAGGCGTATATGCTTTGCTCGAAGTGGTATCGAATGCTCGGTGTGGCATCTCTCCGGCGTCTAACTTGATCCCAAGTGGATGTCCAGTCCGACTCTCCAGTGATTGCGACTCCAGGATAGTGTCCGTCAGCTTGGGCGAATACGCGCCAAATCTGAAGTTCTGTAGCGGCGGCTGAGTCAAAGAAAGCTTGCAGGAAAGTCACAAACCAACCGCTATCCATGCCCATCGACATATCAATTGTACCTGACAGCGTGACTAAGCCCCACGGCGCACGGGGACCGAATCCGAACTCGCAATATGCAATCCCGTTATTTGATCTTTGGTGCTCAAGAACAGACCAACAGGGATATGCCTCATCCTTTTTTCCATAGCCCCAACCGCGCATCACGACTTTCGGTTGGACTAACAAGGTACGCACGTGCTGGACGACCCGCTCGTCATTCAGTTGCACCAACTCAGCTTCGATCAAGGCTTGAATTCGTGAGGGCAACATAGGCAGATGAAATCTATTGAATTATTTTAAAGAGAGTGGGATGCCCGAGCAGTAGTCAGATCAAGATTTAAACTTCGCTCGACCAAGCCGATAAATGTCGTGCCCAATTTCGTTCCGTTCACTAGTTTGGACGAACCCTAACGACTTCAGCAGAGCAAGGCTGGCGGAATTGTCTGAATGAACTTCAGCGCGCACGGCGACCCCACGCACATCGCAGAACCAGTCGGACAAGATGCAATGCGCGACCGCACGCCCGAAGCCGATGCCCTGAAAATCCCTGCTCAGTACTATTGCAATGTTCGGTTCTTGTGGAACAAACGACTGGTCTAAAGACGCGCGCCCCGCCAATCGTCCATCCTTTGCTTGAATGGCGTAACCCATCAAATCCAATTTGTTAGGGAACTGCTCGATATACTGCTCGCGAGTTCGTTTCATAATGCCGTCACCGACGTACCGCTTCACGTCGGAGTCGTATTCCATCGCGGCGCTTGCTTCAGCGTCTTCGACCGTGAAATCGCGCAGAATGCATACCCCAAGATCCTTCGGTAATTCAATCATTAAGAAACTTTCCGCATTGATAAAAACACCATCACATTTATGAAAGCGCCGGCGTATCACGAAGTGAACGTCAGCTTTGCGGAATTTCTTCGAAAGACCGCAAGTGGCCGATCTCGGTCATTCGCAAATTCGTCGAACAGCGCTCTAGCTTATACGCGCCAAATGCCGCTGCACCGACATCAGCGCGCCCATCAAGCCCAGGCCGGAACTGACTACCAGCAGCATGGCGGAGGCCGGCAGGCTCAAGGGCGCAAGGCGAAATTCCGAAGCATACAGTCGCGCAAATTCGGCGATGGCGCCATTCAGGGGCTGCAGCGCCAGTGCCACCACGCCTAGAGCAGCCGCGCCGGCACACAGGCCCAGGAGGGCGCCGCTGTAGTAGAACGGGCGGCAGATGAATGTGTTCGTGGCACCTACCAGGCGCGAGACTTCGATTTCGTCGCGTTGCGTCAGCACTTGCAGGCGTATGGTGTTGAACACCACGGCCACGACCACCACGCCCAGCGTGAGCGCAAGGAACAGCAAGCCCAGTTGCAGGATGTGCAGCAGCGCGGCCAAGCGCTTGACCCAGGTTGAATCCACTTGCACGGTGTCGACGTCGGGCAGCGTCTTCAATTGCGCGGCAATGGCATCGACGCGCCCGGCTTCGGCGGCGTTGCGGAAACCCGCGAGCTTCAGCACGTAGCTGTCCGGCAGCGGGTTCGAGCCGAGCGTGGTGATCACGTCGGTCATGCCGCTCTTCTCATTGAGTGCGGCCAGCGCTTTTTCGCGCGGCACGAATTCAAGTTTGGCCACGCTGCTTGGGTCGCCCACGGCTTTGCGGATGGAATCGGCTGCCGCCACGGCTTTGTCGCGCGGCAGGTCCATGGTCATGAAGACGCTGATCTCGGGTTCGACCGCCAGTTGTTCCGACATCGGGCGCACGTTTTCCAACAGCGTCAGCCCGGCGAAGGGCAGCGCCAGCGCAATGGCGACCACGATCACGTTCAGCAGGAAACCGCTCTTCGGCTTGAAGATGTGGCGCAGGGCGCGGCTTAGCGCGAAGGCGTGGTGGCGCAGCCAGGTGATCATGGTGCTACCCCCGCATCGATCAGTTGGCCTTGCTGCAATTGGATTACGCGCTTGGCTTTTGCCAGCACCTGTTCATCGTGGGTCGAAATCAGGCAGGTGACGCCCACGCCGTGGAAGGCTTTGATTGCGTCCAATACCTTGTCGGCATTGCCGCGGTCGAGGTTGGCGGTCGGCTCATCGGCCAGGATGATCTGCGGGCGGTTGACGATGGCGCGTGCGATCGTGGCGCGCTGCTGTTCGCCGCCTGAGAGGCTCATCGGTTCGGATTTGGCGTTGGCGAGCAGGCCGACTTTTTCCAATGCCGCGCGCGCGCGTTTTTCCGCTTCGCCGCGCGTGGCGCCCGTGACCAGGAGGGGCAGCATCACGTTGGAGAGTACGTCGCGGTCAAGCAGCAGGCGGTTTTGCTGCATGATCAGGCCGAGGTTGCGGCGCAGGTAAGGCAGGCCGGAGGCGGGCATCTTGCCGACGTCCTGGCCGTTGACGAGAACTTTGCCGGAACTCGGGCGCTCCATGGCGGCGATCATTTTGAACAGCGTCGACTTGCCTGCGCCGGAAGGGCCGGCGAGGAAGATCAGCTCGCCTTTTGCAATCGACAGGCTGACGTTCGTCAGGGCGGCGTGCTGTCCGTATCGCTTAGATAGCTGATGGAATTCGATCATGCTGGCTATTTATTGAAGCAGTGCGTCCACAAATTCGATCGCATTAAACGGCTGCAAATCCTCGATCTGCTCGCCGACCCCGATGAAATATACCGGTAGCGGGCGGGTCTTGGCAATCGCCGCTAGTATGCCGCCCTTGGCTGTGCCGTCGAGCTTGGTCACGACCAGGCCGGTCAGGCCCAGCGCATCGTCGAACGCCTTGACCTGGGTCAGCGCATTCTGGCCGGTATTGCCGTCGATGATGAGGAGCACTTCATGCGGCGCGCTCGCCATGCCTTTGGACACGACGCGCTTGATCTTCCGCAATTCCTCCATTAGGTGCAATTGCGTGGGCAGGCGGCCGGCGGTGTCGACCATCACCACGTCGATCTTCTTCGCGATTGCCGAATGGATCGCATCGAAGGCCACGGCGGCCGGGTCGCCGGACTCCTGTGCGATCACGGTGACGTTGTTGCGTTCGCCCCAGATCGCCAGTTGCTCGCGCGCGGCGGCGCGGAAGGTATCGCCGGCGGCCAGGATCACGGACTGGCCGTGCGCCTGCAAGTGCTTGGCCAGCTTGCCGATGGTGGTGGTCTTGCCGGCGCCGTTGACGCCGGTGATCATCATGACCAGCGGCTGGTGGCGCCCGAGTTCGAACGGCCTTTGCAGCGGGCTGAGCAGCTCGATCAGGAGCGTGCGCAGCGCCGTTTTGACTTGCTCGGCTTCGGTCAGTTTTTCATCCTTGACCTTGCGCTTCAAGGCATCGAGCAGGAATTGCGTCGCTTCGACGCCGGCGTCCGACATCAGCAGGGCCGATTCGAGTTCTTCGTATAAATCATCGTCGATGCGGGCGCCGACGAAGAGCGTGGTCAGGCTGGACGAGGTCTTGGCCAGCCCGGTCTTGAGGCGCGAGAGCCATGAGGCGCGTTGCTCGGGCTCGGAGACTGGCGCTGCTGTAGCGGCGGGCGCCGGTGCACTCTCGGGCTCAATGGCGGGCGGAGCGGCAGCGTCCTGTGGTTTTTTCTTGAAGAAACTAAACATCGGGGGCGGTAAGCCGCTGGAATGGCGGTCCTTGGCAAGGTTGCATGCGAAAGCGGCATTTTATCAGACGAGGGAAGGCAATCCGATTCGCTATACTGCCGGGGTAGCCGCAAAAAATAGACAACATGCAAAGAAAATCATCGAAGCCGGCTGCCAAACCCGTAGGCAGTCCACGTTTGGCGCCGCGCCAGGTGCGCATCATCGGCGGGCAATGGAAGCGCACGCCGCTGCCGGTGCTCGAGGCCGAAGGCTTGCGCCCCACGCCCGACCGCGTGCGCGAAACGTTGTTCAACTGGCTCAATCACCTGTTCGACGGCCACTGGGAAGGCAAGGCTTGCCTCGACCTGTTCGCCGGGACGGGCGCGCTGGGTTTTGAAGCCGCCAGCCGCGGCGCCGGGCGGGTCGTCATGGTCGAATCGTTTGCCCCCGCCGTGCGGCAATTGCAGGCGACCAAGGACAAGCTCAAGGCGGAGCAGGTTGCCGTCATGCGCGGCGATGCTGCCGTGACGACAGCGAGCCTGCAAGCGTACGAGGCCGGACGATTCCACGCGATCTTTCTTGACCCACCCTACCACCAGGAGTGGTTGCCCAAGATGCTGCCTTTATGCGCGAACCTGCTCGCCCCGGGCGGCCTGGTCTATGCCGAGGCCGAGTTCACACTCGATGGCGAACAGCCCTTCGATTGGATGGCGGACTGGGAAGTGCTGCGGGCCGACAAGGCCGGCATGGTGTTCTTTAATTTGTTGCAACGCAAAAAACAGGCTTGAATTTCAGGCATAATGCAGGATTCATCGTGGTGCAGGATACGGTGCGCATGCACCAGTTCGGCTCACGCTGCTGATTTCTTGTGGAGTCGTCATGGTAACTGCCATCTATCCCGGTACCTTCGATCCGCTCACGCGCGGACATGAAGACTTGGTGCGCCGCGCTTCGGGCCTGTTCGACAAGCTCGTCGTCGGCGTGGCCGACAGCAAGGCCAAACGGCCTTTCTTCACCCTGGACGAGCGCCTGACCATCGCCAATGAAGTGCTGGGGCATTACCCCAACGTGCAAGTGGAAAGCTTTTCCGGCCTGCTCAAGGATTTCGTGCGCAACCACGATGCGCGCGTGATCGTGCGCGGTTTGCGTGCGGTGTCGGACTTCGAATACGAATTCCAGATGGCCGGCATGAACCGCTACCTGTTGCCCGACGTCGAAACGCTGTTCCTGACGCCTTCGGACCAATATCAATTCATCTCCGGCACCATCGTGCGCGAAATCGCGGTGCTGGGCGGCGACGTTTCCAAGTTCGTTTTCCCTTCGGTGGAAAACTGGCTCAAGAAAAAGATCGCAGAAGGCCAGGAGTGACGGGGTAGCACATGGCGCTGATGATTACCGACGACTGCATCAACTGCGACGTCTGCGAACCTGAGTGCCCCAACGATGCAATCTATATGGGGCCGGAAATCTACGAGATCGACCCCAACAAGTGCACCGAGTGCGTCGGCCACTTCAACGAGCCGCAATGCCAGCAGGTGTGCCCGGTCGCCTGTATTCCATTCAATCCGGAATGGCGCGAAAGCAAGGAAGAGCTGCAGGCCAAGTACGAAAAATTGCAGGCGCAATCCAAGGCTTAGGCCTTGAACGTCTCGACGCGATTGCGCCCGTTTGCCTTGGCGCGATACAGCGCGTGGTCGGCATCGGCCACCAGGCGCTGGCCTGCCGCTTCCACTTGCAGGTCCGACAGATGCGTGCCGAGATGCGCCACGCCGATCGAGATCGTCACCTGCCTTTCCTCCCCGGCAAAAACGAAAGGCTTGTCGCCGATGCCGGCGCGGATGCGCTCGGCCACGCTGGCGGCTTGTGCCAGCGGCGTATCGGGCAGTAGCGCGAGGAATTCTTCGCCGCCATGACGGCCCAGCGTATCGGACAGGCGCAACTCGGCCTTGATGCGCAGCGCCGCTTCGCGCAAGACTTCATCGCCGCACTGATGGCCGAAGCCATCGTTGATCTTCTTGAAATGATCGATGTCGAGGTAGAGGCAGGACAGCGACCCCGCATGGCGCCGGCTGCGCCCGACTTCTTCGGTCAGCCGCGTTTCGACGTAGCGCCGATTGTTCACTCCGGTCAATGGGTCCATCAGGCCGAGATGCTTCAGCCGTTCGATGTTGAGCACGTTTTCCAGGCAGACCGCGACGATGGCCGCCATGTGCTCGAGAAAATCGGTCGCCATGCCGGGGACGAAGCGGCCCGCTTCGCAACTGCCGAGGCCGAGCAGCCCCAATCGCGTTTGCTGGCGGCGCAGCGGCAATAGCGCGACACAGGCCGGCGTCAAGACTTGCTCGGGGAATACGCACGCCATGCGCTCATGTGCGAACGGTGCCAGTTCAGGTTGCGTCAACTCCTGCAAGCCTTCCAGGGCATCCGCCTTGTCGAAAAACAGCAGGTTGGGAAAGTCGTCCAGGGATGCGCCCAGGTCTTGCAGGATGCGGCGGATTTCATAGTCGTCATCGATCAATGCCAGCGTCACGACGTCGAGCTTGGACGGTGCCGCCAGCGCTTCGAAGATGTTGTCGATCAATTCCAGGAAGCTGCTCGCGCCGATGAAGCCCAGGTCGATTTGCTGATGGCGGCGCAGGATTTCTTCATTGCGCCGCGCCTCGGCCAGCAATTGCGCCAGTTGCTGCCGCAGCCGTTCGTTTTCGCCGG
>Ga0302315_10002117_pt1 | contig 19113 bp, 20 predicted proteins | sample III_Palsa_N3_1_FD_200532 | JGI IMG/M metagenome (GOLD analysis project Ga0302315, IMG submission 200532) | Peat permafrost microbial communities from Stordalen Mire near Abisko, Sweden - III_Palsa_N3_1 | ecosystem: Environmental > Terrestrial > Soil > Palsa > Peat permafrost | place: Sweden...
TCGCGGCTAGCCACAGTCCAAATGCCAGTCCGCAGAGCGCGGATGCCATCCTGCTGGACTTGCTCGAGCACGGAGCAAACCCCAATACCCCAGGATTGCACAACGGTTCCCCGCTTCTTCTCAGCACGGCTCTGGTCAATCCAACGGCCGCCCGGCTTCTTATCGAACACGGAGCCCGTGTCAATGCTCAGGACGACCTTGGACGCTGCCCTCTGCTGATCGCGGCCGCACAGGGCGTGGATTCTATCCTTCCACTGCTGATTACGAACGGGGCGAATGTCAACATTCAAGACAAGGGCGGCTACACGCCGCTAATCTGGGCGGCGCGCTTCAACCATACGGCCATTGCGCACAAACTTATTGAAGCCGGCGCCAGGGTGAATCTGGCGACCAGCCAGGGTGTGACTCCCCTGATGGCCGCCTGTTGGAAGGGCAACACGGAACTCGCAGTAGCGCTCATATCAAAGGGAGCGGTTGTTAAGTCGGCGGACCACACCGGCAGCACGCCGCTTATGATGGCTGCGCTGTCTGGAAATACGTCGATGGTCAAACTGCTGTTGAGCAAAGGGGCGGACGCCAATGTGCGGAATTTGCAGGGTGCGACCGCAGCGAACTTCGCCAACGGAAAGAAGCCGGTTCTCGATCTGCTCATCCCGCATATGACTGTTATGAACCAGGCAAGCGTCGCTCCAGCCGCCCCAACGACCTACTCGTTCGAAGACCCAGGCGCCATGATAGGATTGCCGTCTGAGAACCCAAGTACGCCCACTGCCCCGCATCCCTGACCGCTGAGAAGAAGCGAGAGGAAATTCGCTCGGATGTGTCGAACCTAGGAAGATCGTGCATACGACAAGGTTTTAGTAAGAAGAGAGATTCACTATGAAACGAGGCCTGTACCTCACTGGTTTGTGTTTGGCGGTAGGACTTGCGACGGTTGGGTGCGGCGGGAGCACCAACAATGGGACGGGAGTAACCAACTCTCCCTACGTGGGCAACTATGTGGGAAGCTTTGCCTATTCCAACGGACTAACTGGGACGGGGGTGTACGCGATCAGCATTGCCTCTAACGGCAATATCAGCGGTCGTGGCGTCAATACCGACTTCCCGGCTTCTCAGACGCTTTCTGGAACCGTTTACAACACACAGCAGATCGTTCTTAACAATAATGGAACCGCGGGAAACGTAACTTACTCAGGAACGGTGAATTTGACGACCCCTGGCAATACCCTTACGGGGGTAGTAACGTCCACGGGCGGCAACACAACACAGATCGCGATCCACACTCCAATGATTCCCACGGGCACAATTTCGGGATCGTATCAGGGCAGTTTCACGAACTCCAGCAACCAGAATAACAATCTGACAATCATCATCGACGGCAATGATGTTGTGACCGGAGTGATCGATAACACATCCACGAGCACATTTTCCACGTTCACTGGAACCTTGACCGGAGGAAACGGAACGGTGACCTTGACGTCCTATGCCACCTCGCTAGGCACAAGCACCAACCTGGGTACGAACTCGGGCCACATTACGGAGGCCAACGGCATCCTGACTTTGGCGCTCACTGGAGCAGGCCCGCTGCCCGCGAGCGCAACGCTCAAGCAGGATACTCAGCAGTAATCTGCAGAGTTTAGTCGTTCACTTCGTAACCCAGCTCGATTATCTTGTCGAAATGCCCTATTTTCAGGATACGTTCGGGCTGGGTTCCGCGCTTCATGACCACACGCAGCACTCTGTCGTTTGCCGCGAGCTGCTTACTCACCTTAATCATCAGTGCTAGACCGGCGCTGTCGATAAACACAAGATCCCTTATGTCCAGAATGATCTTTTCACCGGGCGAGGCCTGCTCGATCTCTTTCGTGGAACTGTGCAGTTGAGAGTCGAGCGCCCTGACTGTCGTCAGATCCAGATCTCCATGTGTTTCAATATGGATCCCTGTTTTGATCTTATGGACTTCGACAGCAAATTGCGTTGGATTTGAAGAGTCTGTCAATGTGTTCCCGCCTTCCGGCTGCGCGCAGCAAATAACATAATACTTGCTCTTTACCCAACTAACCCGCTGCCTAATATATTGAAAATTGAGTCTGCGGGAGGATAAGTTGCGAACCTCCTCGAATACAGCACTAAGAGGTAGAGACAAACGATCTCATGACAGACCAGAAGCCAAAATTTCGACTGCCGTGGATACATACCCCCGAGGAAAACGCCGCGCGCGATGAAGCGGTGCGCCGGCGGGCTGAGGTGGAGCGCAAGGCGGCTGTGGACTATGCGGACGAGCAGCGTCGGCAGGGCCTTGACTACGCTTCGCTGCAGCGCGGCGGACTTCCGATTCAGGCGATTGAACGTCTAAAGGAGATTGGAAAGACCGATTCGGATTCCGTTCTTTTTACCAGCGACCTCTCTCCGGAGGAAGCAGGCCTGCTTCGGCGTGAAGGATACCGGTCCCGAGGGCTGGTTACCGGGAGCTGCGTGTACCACGTTGGTCAGGCTTACGCTTCGTCGCAGGGAAGCTGTGAAGTGAAGGTCCTCTCAGATGCTTACGATAAGGCGACGGAACTTGCCGTTTCACGCATGAAGCAGGAGCTTCGGTTGATCGGCGCTCACGGCGTTGTGGGAGTTCGGCTTGAGGTGGTGCGCCACGAATGGGCCGATAAAACGGTGGAAGTCCAGGTGATAGGAACCGCCGTGGAAGGTCCGGGGATTGCGCCGCAGGACCCGTGGCTGTGCGACCTCTCGGGACAGGAATGGTGGTCGCTGTACCGGGCTGGATACTTGCCGACGACCCTGGTCTGGGGGCATTGCGCGTGGTTCGTTCTTACGACTTACACCGACGAGTGGATCGAGACCTCTTATACGAACCAGGAGCATTCCGACTGGAGCATGGCGCTGTCGAGGGCCAGGCACATCGCGATGTCCACGGTCAGGACGCTGGCCACTCAGCATAAATCCGTCGGTGTGGCCGGGGTTAAGATCTCCCGACGGCTCGACGAAGTGCGGCTTTCAGGGCCGGGAGAAGACCCGGCTTACGAACGCGAGCATCACAACCTGGTCATCAGCATTATTGGGACGGCCATAAAGGACCGTCCCGACGCTCCGGCCGGTGTCACCCCCACCGTCGAAATCCTGTCCCTGCGCGACGGGAGGATCACACCGGTCGTAATGAAGACTGTCGACGCCAAGATCGAATGATTAGAACTTCACAGAATATCCCACTTCGTATTGGATCTGGTGCATATTCAGGGAAATCGTCTGCTGTCCGGGCACTTCAAGAGGGTTCGGGCCGGAGACTGTTGTCGATGGCGCGTAAGTAACAGCAAAGCTTACTTCACTTTTCTTAGTCACCTTTGCAGACGCTCCAAGCGCATAGTGCCATTCCGTGACGCCAGGCGCCAAGATATTAAAAAGCACCTGTGAAGAGGGAATAGGCTGTCGTCCGTAGGCAACTCCTCCACGAAGCGTCCACGTTTTCGAAATACTCTGCTGAAATCCAACCTTGTAGTATGTGGTGTTTTTCCAGCCAAAACCAGCGCCGTTAGAGCCGCCAAGCAGACCAGACTTCTGTCCGGAAGTAAGGTTGCCGAAGGGGTTGGAAACGGCCGCTACGCCGCCGTACCATATATACTGAACATCCGCAGCCAGCACACCGCTAGGTGATACGTGCCATGCAAGGCCGCCGGTGGCAGTCGCGGGGACGTCAAAGCTTCCGTTGTTCGCAAAGAGATCGGAGTATTTGTCGAACTTGCTTCCGGTAGTTCTGGACTGATAGGTCGCCCCTAAAGAGAGTGTCGGGCTTGCGGTGTAGAGTACTCCCAGTTTGCCGCCGACGCTAAATGAGCTGTCGTTTCCATTGTTGGTAAGATCGTTAGGCGTGCCGTCGGCAACAAAACTTCCAAAGCTGGCGAGGCCGGAGGCTGAAAAGATCTGGTATGCGCCAACCACAGAAGCGCCAACCGCCCACTGCTTGCTGAGCGAAAGCGAATAGCTTGGAACCAAGAAGAGCTGCTCCAGATTCACGCCCGCCGGACCAGAATAGAACGTGCCGGCGCCTCCACCGGCAGAACCTGGATAGTCAGTATTCAATCCACCGTTGGCGTAGATGTTAAAGCCAAAGGCGCTGTTTGGGGATAGTTTGTGCGTGTAGCCCAGGCTGGGTATGCCAAAGTCGTTGTCACGACTTGTGACTTTGCCGGGAGTAAGTCCAAAGGTTCCTTTTACTCCCGATGGATTTCCAGTAATGTCGTACGAACGCGTAGGCTGGAACAGGGCTCCGCTGAAGTTGAACTGGTTCCCGACACGAACTATCCCGGCGGGGTTTACCGCTCCGATGCTGCTGTCCTGTGGGAGCGCGACTCCGGCGCCGGCAAGGCCGTCCGATACGGGGCCGGTGCCGAGGGTGAAGTAGCCCTGGGTAGCGCTGGCCATGGTAGAGATTGTAAGGAAAGCAGCGGTACCGAGCACCGTAAGAAGCGGTCGCATAGAGAGTTTCACAGTCGGGAGTCCTCCATTGGTTGTTGCAAATTGCATGGCGCGTGTTGCAGACTAATAATTACTAGTATACCACTAGTTATACTAGCAAATTTCTTCAATTTGGCTAAGCACTGCGTAAAACAGAAAATTCGGGGTCCAAGAAGGAACTATGGGACGCGCCCTCTAACTTACCATTCAGACAGATGCAGATCTCGGTGTCAAGTAGGGATATCGCATAACATTAAGGTTTTAACACTAATGACTACGGACCAGAACACAAACGACGACCAGCCCATTGCTCATCTTCCAGGCCGCGCCACAGACCGTCTCGTTGAGATGCGTGGACAAGGCGAAAAGAACCGACTCTTTACGAGCGATCTTTCGACGAGTGAGCTCCTTCTGGTGAAGGAGGCCGGGTTCGATCCGGTCGGTTTGGTCGTTGGCAGCTCCATCTACCATGTGGGATATCAGCAGTCGATGTTCATGCAGAATCAGGAGATGACTGTGCTGACCCAGGCGATGTACCATGCGCGGGAATTGGCCATGGACAGGATGGAAGAAGAGGCCCATGAGCTTGGGGCGGACGGTATTGTGGGGGTGCGCCTTGAAGTGAACCATAAGGAATGGGGCAACCACATCGCGGAGTTCGTGGCGATCGGCACGGCCATCGTGCACCGCAACGATCCGCATCGGTATAAGAACAAGCACGGCCGCCCGTTTACGTCGGACCTCTCGGGTCAGGATTTTTACGTGCTGCTTCGATCGGGCTACCGGCCTCTTGGCCTGGTCATGGGCAACTGCGTGTACCATATAGCGACGCAGGCCTTCGGAAGCTTTATGAGCACGATGAACCGGAATACGGAGCTGACGCAGTATACGCAGGCGCTTTACGATAGCCGTGAGCTAGCCATGGAGCGCATGCAGCAGGAAGCGGAGGCGCTGGGCGCTGCGGGCATTGTTGGGGCCGACATCCACGAGCGCACGCACGCTTGGGGGGCGCATGTGATAGAGTTCTTCGCGATCGGCACCGCGGTGGATGAAATTAGTGACAACCATGTGATTGAGCCGCCGGTGCTGGTGCTGCCGTTGATAAGTTAGATCCTGCTGTGTGGGTTCAACCAATATGATCCCACACAGTTGTTTCAATGAGCACAAAACCTAGTAAAACTATGGTATATGTAGTCATCTTGGAAAGGACAGGGAATTAAATAATGGCCGTTTCTTCTCCAGTACAAAATGGCGCCCCTTTGGGGGATACCGTGGACGTGTCGGGCGCTTACGAAGCGATTAAGAATGCGAATGGGGCGCTGGTAGATGTCCGAACTCCGGGTGAGTTTGCGGCAGGACATGCGGTGGACGCCACTAATATTCCGCTGACGGATCTGCCAAACCGCACCGGCGATGTGCCAAAAGACCGGCCGGTGCTCTTGATCTGCCAGTCCGGACAGCGCAGCGCAATGGCGTTTCAGCAGCTTCGGGATCTGGGGTTCCAGAACGTAAGCAACGTTCAAGGCGGATTTAACGCCTGGGAGAAAGCAAAACTTCCCCTGATTAAGGGCAATGGAGCGATTCCACTGGAACGCCAGGTGCGCATTGCGGCCGGGGCTCTGGTGTTTTTGTTTTCCGTAGCCGGATTTCTGGTGAACCACTTCTTCTTCTTCGGCGCTCTGTTCATTGGCTTTATGTTGACCTTTACCGGGATCCTGGGAATCTGCCCAATGATGTCGTTCCTGGCGTTGATGCCGTGGAATCGCGGGGGCTCGAAGTCTTGAGGCTGAGTGGCATGGTTTCCAGCTCTGGGGCAACCATGTCCTACAGTGTGATGTTGTGCACGAGGCCCCATGGTTACCCCAGGGCTGGAAACCATGCCACGGGTTTTCCTTAGCAGCACCCCGGAGTGTGGCAGCATATTCTAAGCGTCTTTGTCGTTACTTTTCAGGACGCGCCCCTCCTTGCGGCTTGTAACTTAATGCTTGCATCCCCTCTATTATTTTTTGCCCCTATACTCATCAATTTTGTCACTACAGGGTACTATAACAATGCCTTCTTATCCGGGCAGTTTCAACTAATGGTACATTTGTAGTTGAAGGAGCCCGCAGTTTAGTTCGTTGGTTGTACAGGCCGTTTCTTGGAAGGGATTTAAGAAATGTTTCTGAAGTATCGACCGGCGCGTCTGCAGGATCTTCCTGAGTGCAGGGACTGTATCCGCGATGACTTTGCTTATGACGGGGACGCAAAAGACGCACTTGTAGAATTGTGGCATGAGCTTTTGGAGCAGGGCGCGGGTTACGCGGCTGTTATAGAGGATCTGAACGAGGCTGAGGGGCGTCGTATCGTATGGTTCTGCTTCAAGGTCTTTATTGATTGCGACTACGCCATGTATTTAAAGACGGAGTCGCCCCCTATCATTGGGCGGCAGGTTCTCGCCCGCTGGCTGAAGGGCACATCCCCTCTGCTGAACCGGCGCGCCATTGAGCGGGCTAACGGCACACATGGGCTTACCATGCTGGTGCTTAATTCGGGAGCGCCGGCCCGAATGCTTAATCCAGATGTTCTTATTCACCTGAGCAATCAAATCGTCGATTTTGTCCTTTACTTTGTAGCCGGCTACCGCTGCCGTGAATTTCTGATCGAGTATTACGATGACTTCTCGTGTTTGTGGGCCGAGGGGGCAGGCCTGTCGCTGCGGACCGACTACGCGAGCTATTATCGGGTCCACGGGCTCCCACTCCCCGATCAGCGCGCGCATTTATTTGGATCCACGCCGGCGGAGGCGAGCCGCAGGGCTGGAACAGTGGCTTCGGCCATGCTTGAATTTCGCGAGCCGTTCCTTCAATTTAATCGGAAAGAACAGGAGCTTTTGCTGCATGCCCTGCTTGGAGCCACCGATGATGAGGTCTCTCATGAATTGAGTCTGGCTCTTGTGACGCTGCGTAAGCGATGGGACAGCATCTATCAGAAGATCGATCAGATCAGTCCGCAATTGTTCGCCGTCTATCCGGAGAGGAGTTCGCAAAAGGGGCGCGGATCGGAGAAGAAGCGAAGGCTGCTGCAATATCTTCGCTATCACCTGGAAGAACTCAGGCCGTTAGAACGTAAAGCGGCAATCCCATGCAGGAGCTTGGAGACATCCCAGCGAATTGTATAGTCAAATTACTTGTGTTGGGAGACTGCAATTGGGATCTTTAGAGGATATTACGGTAACCATTTCCGACTCTGACGCGGCGGGTCGGATAGATTTACTTTCGGGGAGTCATGGCGCCTCGCTGCGCAGTTTGACGGCTGTTGGACCATCGGGGGACCCTTTCGATGTTATCCTTGGCTATCAGCACAAGGGCGAAAAGATGGGCGGCCAGGGCGATGTACTGATCCCCTTTCCAGGGAGGGTGGCGCTGGGCAGGTACACGTTTGAGGGCACCCAGCATCAGATGCATATCAACGACAAGGATGGCCCCAACGCGATCCATGGATTCCTTCGTGAATTGGATTGGACTGAGGACGGTGTCACCGAAAATGAAGTGTCCTATACCGGCATTCTCGACGGAAGCAAAGTGGAGGGATATCCGTTCCATCTGAAGGTCCGGATCACTTACCGGGTAGAGAATATGGGCATGACGTGCTCTTACGAGATTGAGAATACCGGGGAGACCGACGCTCCGGTGGCTGCAGGATTTCATCCGTACTTCACGGCCGGCGATGAGTGGTGCGATGATTCGACGCTGCTGCTTCCGATGAACTCGATTCTGGAATTCGGCGACGACCTCATACCGACGGGGCGTATGCTCGGGCTAGACGGCTCCCCGTATGACTACCGTGTGGAACGACCTATTGGCGACACCAAGATCAACAACTGCTATTGCGATCCCATTCGGGATGCCGATGGACGGGTAAGATTCACGCTGGCGTCGTCGAAGACCGGACGAAAGATCACCGTGTGGATGGATGAAGCCATCGACTATGTTGTCCTTTATACGGGCGACGTGCTGCCGGACCAGATGAAGCGTCGAGGACTTGCCATCGAGCCGATGACCTGTGGATCCGATGCGTTCAACCATACGGAATGGGGACTGGTAAGCCTGAAGCCGGGGGAAACCACAAAGGGACAGTGGGGAGTTACGGTTTCATTGTAGTGGACGAAATGTCAGCAAGGAGATGTTGTATGCGAAGTAACATTGGACTGGTTTTGCCGGTGGCGCTGCTCGGTCTGGGAATCTGGTTTGGATCATCCCCTGCCTGTAAGGCGCAGGGAGGTCTTGGAGGAGCTTTGAGCGGCGCTATCGATAATGCGGGAAACGCCGTGCAAGGTTCGCCGGCTCCGGCACGGACTTATACGTATAGGGCTGTGGCTAAACATCATGCTGCGAGCCATCATACAGTGATCGTGCATCGATCCAGTCATCCTACGACGATTGTGCCTCGGAAAGTTGTTCGAAGAGGGCATGTTAGGGTGCATCAGTGATTCAACCGCAATTTCCGGCAAGTATTCGCCTTTGTTGGTGCAGTACAATGATTCTAGCATACTTAGAATCGATCCATGATGAAACAAAACGCATACTGTCTTTTCGAAACACCGATTGGTTCGTGTGGGATTGGCTGGAACGAACACGGCGTGGTGACTTTGTTCCAACTGCCTGAGGAAACGGCTGAACGGACTGAGGCGAGGATTTCCGCCGATGCGGGAGCCAGCCGACCGAGTTCACCTCCGCCTCATGTTGCGGGGGTTATCAAGAAGGTCTGCAAGCATCTTTCCGGAGATGTACAGGATTTCCGGGGCATGGCTCTGGACCTCGAGGGCACTGGCCCCTTTGCGCGCGCGGTCTACGCGGCGGCTCAAGATATTCCGTCCGGACAGACGCGAACTTATGGGGAACTGGCGAAGGCTTTGGGCCAGCCGGGTGCTTCGCGCGCAGTGGGTCAGGCTCTGGGCCGGAATCCGATCCCGTTGATCGTTCCCTGTCATCGAATTCTGGCCGCGGGAGGAAAATCGGGCGGATTTTCCGCGCATGGGGGGCGTTCGACCAAGGCGGCTTTACTGTCTATAGAAGGCGTGAGTTTTGGTCCGCATCCCGTGATTAAGACACAGAAGGACTTTTCTAAGGCTGTTGCGGCGTTGGCATTGCTCGATCCTGGTCTGTGGCAATTTATGGCCGAGCCGATAGAGTTTAAGTTGAGACCTGGGTCCCCTTATGCTTCGCTCTTTGAAGCCATCGTACATCAGCAGCTTTCGACCAAGGTCGTTACGACTATACTGGGCCGGGTTAAGGACCTGTATGCGGGATCTGTGATTCCAGAACCGGAGGATCTGCTCAAGACTCCAGACCTGGTTCTTAGAGAAGCCGGACTTTCGGGAGCTAAGGTTGCTGCCGTGAAGGACCTTGCCGTGAAGGCGCTGAATGGAACGGTGCCGACATCAAAAGAGATCCTCGCTCTGGGGGATGAAGAGATCGTTGGGCGCCTCACGTCCATCCGAGGAGTTGGACGCTGGACTGTGGAGATGCTGCTTATTTTCAACCTCGGCAGGATGGACGTCTTTCCCGTCGATGACTTTGCGATAAGAAAGGCGTACACAGAGCTGTACCAATTGCCGGAAGGGCCCACGGCAAAGCAATTGCTCCCGATGGGGGATGTGTGGCGGCCCTATCGAACGGTGGCGTCGCTGTACCTGTGGGATTCGTTGAGAATAAAAGAAGCCGTCAATGTATAACATTTATCTTGATTAGACATAACACTATTGATATTACGGCCCATTGTAAGCCATACTGTACTATACGACTAGTCAAGATATGGTCAAGGAACAGGATTATGAACCTTATGTGGGGCGTTGGCGCGGCTTTAGTGGTCGGCGTTTTGGGATTCTGGTATATGTGGCGTTATGGGCGCTGAATTAGTCTGGAATATGCACGAGAAGCTTGCCTATGTTTTCGCCGGTGAATAGGCCGATGAAGGCTTTGGGGGTGTTTTCCAGGCCGGTTACGACGTGCTCCAGTACTTTGATCTTTCCTTCGGCGATCCATTTCCCCATGTCGTGCTGAAAGTTTTCCAGGGTTTTGCTGGGCACTCCGTGATATCCCTTAATGGTTGCGGCATTGGCCAGGAGGGGTTCCAGATTGGGGCCGGCGGGTCGGCCGTTGGCGTTATACTGGGAGATTAGTCCGACCAGGGCTATGCGGGCTCCGCCGCGGATGTTGTCGAGGACGGCTTCCAGGACCGTGCCGGCGACGTTGTCGTAATAGACGTCTATGCCCTCGGGACAGACTTCCTTGAGTGCCGCGGACAGCTTTGCTGTCTTGTAGTTTACGCAGGCATCAAATCCTAGTTCTTTCGTAACAACCTGGCATTTTTCGTCGGATCCGACGATGCCGACTACTCTGCATCCCTTGATCTTTGCGATCTGACCTGCCAGGGAGCCTATCGCTCCGGCGGCGGCGGAGACCACGACGGTCTCGCCGGGCTTAGGTTGGCCGATGTCGAGCAGCGCGCCGTAGGCAGTACGGCCGGGCATTCCCATGGCTCCAATCGCAAGGGATTTTGGATTCAGGTCTGGGTCTATCTTGTTCAGTCCTCCCCCGTCGGAAATTCCGTATTCCTGCCAGCCATCGCCGCAGAGGACATACTCGCCTTCGGAGAAATCGGAATGTCGGGACGCGACGATTCGGCTTACAGTATCTCCGCCGACGGTGGCATTGAGGGGCATGGGAGACCAGCGCGACTCCTCTGTGCTCAGCAATCGACGTATGTAGGGGTCGAGGGAGAGATAGACGGTTTTGCGAAGAACTTCTCCGTCTTCGAGATTGCGGACGGGGGTTTCACGGATTTCGAAATTGTCGACGGATGGCATACCAACTGGACGGCTTTTTAAGACAATGTGTCGATTGATCGTATGATGCATTCTGTTCTCCTGGGGGAGAGTGTACCATTTCTTGATGCGTCACAGGAAGAAACACATGACACTCTAACAGGAAACTTTATCCTGATAACCCTCTCCCGCCATAGGAATGGGGGAGAGGAGTAAGATTTCATGCAGGAGGACCGGAGCGGAGGGCGGCTTGCGTGGCGCATTGTTTGAGGAAGGTGGTGCCTTGGCGGGTGTAGGTGTCTGGGTCTGGGCAGAGGTCTTGGAAGATGCCTCTTGAGAATGCCAGGTCGTTGAGAGAGGTGTTGTAGGTTTCGAGCATGATGCGGGCGTTGGGCTTTACTGCGAGCAGCGCGTCAAATACTTTGTCCCATGGGACCAGTCCGCCGCCGGGGACGCCGCGGTCGTTTTCGCAGGCGTGGAGTCCCCAGAGATACTTGGCGGCGGTATGGATGGCGGCGCCGTAGTCTCGCACTTCGGTGATCATGTGGTAGGTGTCCAGGGTGATGAACAGGTTGGTATGATCGGCCATTTCGACCAGCCGGACTGCCTGCTCCGGGGTGTTTACGACGTGGGTTCGGAAGCGGCTCATGGGTTCGATGACTATTTGTACTCCGGCGCGGCGGGCGTATTCGGCCAGGTGATGAAGGCCTTCGGCTGTACGGGCGTACTCATCCGGATCGGGGCGGCTTCTAAGGACGCGGCCGGGATGGCCGTAGGTGGCTCCGCAGTAGGCTAGAGCTCCTGATTCGGCGGCCAGATCTATGATCCGTTTATGCCAGGCTATGCCGAGGGCGCGGTGCTCCGGGTTTGGATCGGAGATATCGCACTCCAGCGGCCAGACCCCGCCTGGTCCCACGGTGAGCTCGAGGTCCAGGCTTTCGGCGGCGTGACGCAGCTTCTGGGGAGAAATCTGGGAGTCGTCGCCGAGAGAGACTTCGAATAGGTCCAAGTCCAGATCGCGGATGTGATTTAAGAGGCCGAGGTGATCGTCCGACCAGCGCTCCAGCCACATATACATGTGGCCGCCGTATTTGAAGGTACTGCTTTGTTGTTCGTTCATGGATGGTAATGATTATGGCGCGCGCAGTAATATAAGTCCATGCACTATAATGCGGGAAAACTATCTTATTCTCTGATTCTCTCCTTAATATTGTTGGTACCATGATAACACTCTCCCCCATATACGCAGCCTGCGCATTCACGAGGCCTGCCAGCTCTTCCTGCCTTAATTAGAATTCACCTCCTGATTTCGGAGGAGATCAGTGGGCGGATGTCGAAAGTAACACCACGTACATGGAAGTGGAAGGGCGATGGTCTATGGCCCCTGCATTTGTAGTCGGGGATCCGATTTCGGTTCTCGGCGAAGTTGATGGCAAGACGTTTCTGGAAGGCTTGCAAAAGCGTCTCGGCGCGGATGTTCGCTTTGGCGCTTCCAGCAAGGCGTATGCATCCGCCGACTTGCCGGAGACTGCCTGGCACGATCTTCTGGATCGTGTGGAAGTGGAAATGGGCGACGGTCTATCTCCGCGTTTGTGGGCTTTGCGGGACTATAAGGGCGCTTATATTCCCCAGCTTAGCGCGGAGGCAGCGTCGATTAAAATCCCCATCGGTCTGGGCAGCCACACCCTGGTTTGCCTGGGTAGAGACGGACTCAAAAAAGAACTGATTCGCTTCGCCAAAGTCCTGGAGCTGCCCACGCGGGAAGACGATGTTGTGGCTTATTTCAACCGCGATGTGTACAACGACGACGAGGGGTACGACATCTGCGCCTATTGCCAGTTGATGCTGGCGCTCATCGAATCCGAACGACGCGATCAGCCGATCTGGCTCCTGTAACCTCCGAGGCGCCGCAAGGGTGCGGCATTCGATGCAGAGAGGATTAATGCATTGCATCTTCTTCATGCGCGACCTATCGACGATTTGGTGATAGGTATTTATTTTGCGTTCGTGCTGGGCATCGGCGCCCTTGTAAGCCGCCGGATGAAAACCAGTACGGACTTTTTCGAGTCTGGACGATCGCTTCCAGCCTGGGTGACCGGCCTCGCCTTTATTTCGGCTAATCTTGGGGCTCTTGAGGTACTCGGGATGGCGGCGCAAGGCGCCGAATATGGGATGATGACGGCGCACTTTTACTGGATTGGCGCCATCCCGGCGATGGTCTTTCTCGGCGTGTTTATGATGCCGTTCTACTACGGCAGCAAAGCGCGCAGTGTGCCCGAATATCTCCAGAAACGCTACAACGAACCGACGCGCGCGGTCAACGCGATCACTTTTGCGGTGAGTACGCTCGTGCTTTCGGGCGTCTCCATGTACGGGATGGGACTTGTCTTCCACGATCTGCTGGGCTGGGATATGAACCAGACGATCTGGCTGTCGGCGGTGGTTGTTCTTGTCTATACGGCGCTGGGAGGACTGACATCTTCCATCTATAATGAGGTGCTGCAGTTCTTTCTGATTGTTCTGGGACTGGCTCCGCTGGTTATTGTGGGTGTAATTGCAGCCGGCGGCTGGCATGGGGTTGCGGCGCATGTGCCCGCGAACTTCATGCACACGTGGAGCGGGACTAACTCCGAAGCGACCAACTCGATGCACATTACCTGGCCGGGGATTATCCTTGGGCTGGGATTTGTTCTGTCGTTCGGGTACTGGTGTACTGATTTTCTTGTTGTACAGCGGGCTCTTGCGGCAAAGAACATCAACGATGCGCAGCGTACACCCCTGATTGCCGCTGTACCCAAGGTGTTTTTCCCTTTTCTCGTAATCCTGCCGGGACTGCTTGCGCTTCCCCTCTTCCCGCATCTGGGACAGGACACGGGCGCGCATCCGGAGAACTCGTACAACAATGCATTGCCTTTGTTGATGGGACACTACTACCCTCCCGGCATGCTTGGACTGGGGCTTACGGCGCTGCTGGCCTCGTTTATGTCGGGAATGGCGGGGAATACGACGGCGTTTAATACTGTGTTCACCTTCGATCTTTATCAGGCGTACATTGCAAAATCGAAGCCGGATTCTCACTATTTGATCGTGGGCCGCATCGCGACGGTCGCCGGTGTATTGATCAGTGTCGGGACGGCTTATCTCGCAAAGTCGGCGCCGAGCATTATGGACTTTACGCAGACTGTATTTGGGTTTGTGAACGCTCCCCTGCTCGGCACGTTTCTGTTTGGGATGTTCTGGAAGCGGACAACGCCATGGGGCGGGTTCTATGGCTTGATCGTGGGCATTCTGGCGGCTGTGGTTCATTTTGAACTGACGGCTCACGGTGTGCTGCACTATTCCACCGACCAGGCCGGCAATTTCTGGCGGGCATTTGTCGCGTTTTCGGTGGGAGCGCTGGCTACCTATGTTGTAAGCCTCTTCACCGTGCCCAAGCCCGCGGCGGAACTGGTGGGGCTGGTTTACTCGGAGACCCCAAGGCCCGAAAGCGACAAGCACCTGCCATGGTATCAACGCCCCTTGATTTTCGGGTTAATTGTGCTGGCACTTGCCTTCGTCACGAATCTGTTCATCTGGTGAGCCGCGCGCGGCGATTAATGCATCTCGGTCCGCAGTGCATTCCATCTAGCGTTGCGCTAATAAGGTATTACATGTACATTGCCCAGAGGCTCACATGCTCGATTTAAGACTGCCCATAGGGGTATTTTTTCTGATTATTGGAGCCCTGCTTGCCCTCTACGGAGCAACGCATCCTACGATCACGCCAGGAATTCCCATCCCAGTAGAACCTCTGTATGGAGGGGTGCTGATTTTATTCGGGGCCTTGATGACGTTCTTTGGGGTTAGGGCGGGCGCTGGTGAGGGCCGAACGAAGGAGTGATCAAACAATCGCCGTTTTGAGGTTATACTTATAACAACGACTTGCCAAAGAAAGATCTATGACAAACACAGAAACAAAAGACGCTGAGGGAAAGCAGCACTTAGCCGACCCAATGGTGAAAGAAGCGACGGTTAAGGATGACGGACGTTTTCTCTTTTACTATTCTTTTCCCGAGAAGGACAGTACGGCTGCGGTGAGTGCAGACGAGGAGGACAAGAATGTCTGAACTGCGCTGGCATCCTTTTCTTGAAGAATGGGTCATTACAGCCACCCATCGCCAGGACCGAACTTTTTTCCCTCCGGCGGACTACAACCCTCTGGCGCCAACCAAGCCGGGCGGATTTCCAACCGAGATCCCAGCGCCGGACTACGACATAGTGGTGTTCGAGAATAAATTCCCCTCCCTACAGCGCAACGCTCCTGAGCCTGCCGTTGAAGGCACGGAGCTAACTCCAGTGCGGCCAGCTGTAGGGGTTTGTGAAGTGGTCGTCTATACGCCACAGGCCGATGCGACTCTGGCTGAGCTTCCCCTTGAGAAGATCGAGCATTTGATCTGGGTGTGGACAGACCGTTTCGAGGAGCTGGGCTCCCGTCCTGAAGTGGATTACGTCTTTATCTTTGAAAATAAGGGCCGTGAAATCGGGGTTACGCTTTCGCATCCGCACGGGCAGATTTATGCGTATCCGTTCGTACCGCCCAAGCTAAAAACCGAGGTGGAAGCGGCGAAGAAGCACTACGACAAGACGGGCCGAAATCTGTATCTAGACGTTCTGGACCAGGAATTGACGGACGGACGGCGTGTGGTTCTCGAGAACGACAGTTTCGTGGCGACCGTGCCTTTCTTTGCGCGTTATCCCTACGAAGTGCATATTACGGCCCGCGGCGTTGGCAAGGCGGCCCTTACCGACTTCACCAAGGCCGAACAGCATGACCTGGCTACCATATTGAAGGCCATTCTTTCGAAGTACGACAATCTTTTTGGGATTTCGCTGCCCTATATGATGGTCATCCACCAGCGTCCGACGAATGGAACGACCGAAGACTATCCGTACTATCAGTTCCATATCGAGTTCTATCCGCCGAATAGGACGAAGGACAAACTCAAGTATCTGGCGGGCTCGGAAGCGGGCGCTGGGGCCTATATCAACGATACTCTGGCTGAGGAAAAGGCTGCCGAACTGCGGGCTTTGGAGCCGAAGGGTTAGATGCCGGTACCCGCCATAAAGCGACGGAGGTTAACATGGACTCGCTTCACTGGTTGCTTACGCTCTGTATAGGACTTGGTCTGGCGGCATCCACGGGTTTTAATGTTACGCTGCCCATGCTTCTACTGGCGGGATTGGCGCACTTTCATGTAGGCGGGGTAACTCTGCGTCATGATTTTGCGTGGTTGTCCTCCGATACTGCCCTGGTGAGTCTGAGCATTGCCGCAGTCATTGAATTTCTGGCGGACAAGGTACCTGGGATCGACCATGCTGTGCATGCAGTAAGCATGGTCGCCGGCCCGCTCGCCGGAGCCATCACGGCTGCGTCGGTTCAGACCCACGCGGATCCGGCGGCGGCCATTCTGGTCGGTTTGATTCTTGGCGGGACAACATCCCTCGGCTTTACCGGAGCAGTATCTTCTTTGCGACTGGCATCATCGGCGGTTACCTTTGGGATCGCAAACCCGTTTCTGTCATTGGCTGAGGATGGAACGGCCATTTGTTTAGTATTCTTAGGTCTGTTCGCTCCATTCCTCGTGCCAGTCATCCTGGCGCTCCTTGTTATGTTTATCTGGAAGCTGGTTAAGACTGTGCGAAGACGAGCGGCGTGACTATGGAACATTTACGTATTGCACTTATTGGCTGCGGCCTGATCAGTGAGGCTCATGTTCGTGGGTACTTACAACACGGCGATCGGGCTAAGGTTACCGTTTATTGCGATGTTGATATTGAGAAGGCACAACGTCTCGTTGAGAAATTCGGTTGCGGGATCGCTGTCCAGAGTGTGAAAGATGTTTTGGCGGATCCCGATGTTAATGCGATTGATGTTTGCACTCCTCACCACCTGCACACCGATATCGTGGTTGCGGCAGCGCGCGCCGGCAAACACATCATTTGCCAGAAGCCCCTTGCCAAGACCCTAGAGGATTGTGACACCATGATTGCGGCGGCCCGCGATTGTGGTGTGGTTCTTTATTACGGGGAGATAAACCGCACGGCGGACAGCGTCGTGAAGGCCAAGGCAGCGATAGAGGAGGGACGTATCGGCACTATCGTTGGAATGCAGGCGTCATTCGCTTACTGGCAGGGAGGGCCCTGGCTTACAACTCCGTGGCGTTACAACCCGGATGTGAGCGGAGGGGGCCAGCTTCTCGATGGTGGCATCCACGCAGTGGATACGATGGTTAATTTGTGTGGCCCCGTGTATTCTGTTTCCTGCATGACCACGAGTTTTCGGGCGGAGCTTGGCGGTGAGGACACGGCGGTGGTCAACCTACGCTTCGCATCAGGTCCGCTCGGCACTCTATTTTCCTCTCAGTCTAGCGGCAGCTTTCGCTATGGCAGTGCGGCCGTCGTATTTGGCACGGAGGGTGTTTTGACCCTGGGAGGCCAGCACGGCGCATTGACACTGTACAAGCACGACTTGCCGGATGGACGGGAGGTCTTGCTGGAATCTTCAGGGAACTCCTTTGCCACCATGGTGGGGCGCTATCTGGATACTGTGCTGGACGGGACGCCCAATCCGTCTACGGGCGAGTCTGGCCGCGAAAACTTGCGTGTTGTTCTGGCGGCTTACGAATCGGCGGCGAATGGCCGTGAAGTTGTTCTTTAATTGTCTGCTGAGATCGGGACGATTTCCCAGTCCTGGTTGGGCATGCCGACGTAGGGCTTGATGGGAATATCCGCGGTATTAACCTGCGGATCGCCGCAGGTTAGCGCTTCGGATGGTGCATTGCAGGGACTCAATCGATAGTAGCCGGAGGGTGTCACGGTAATCGACCAGACCTGGGCGGGATTTCCTATGTCGTTCCAGATCCCAACGAATGGTGGGTTTCCGTCTGCTCCGGGAAGAATAGATATAGCGGCGCCTGGAACCGATAGTGGCCGGATGTGGTATTTGCCAGGTCCGGCTTTTGAGAATTGAAACTGCTGGTTGGTCTGCTTCAAATAGGGATACAGATCCATGTGCGTTCCGGGCGTACTGGAATATCCTAGAACATCCACACACTTGTCGGTCGCAATCCTCGAGCTTATTCTGTAGGTTCCGGGCGGAATGGATGTGTCGGCAACGAATGTCGAATGGTCGACGGTTATGGAGCTGACGGATGCCCATCCATCTACTGCCTCTATTAAAAGCGAATGGTTCTTCTCCGGCAAGCCGTGGATGCTGAAGAGGGCTGCTCCGGCAGTTTGCCCGGGAGTATATTCTGCAAACTCACCTTTAGATTGACCGTCGATGGTAATGCGGACCTTGCCGGTTCTATGCGCCGCACTGCCCACAGTTAATTCCCGTTCCGAGATGCTAAAGACTTCGACGCCGGAGCCGCTGAAGATATAGGTTGCGGAAGATCCTGGGCCACCCGCGTGGGCGCTGGCTGGTGTCGGCCCAGGACAAACACATCTCGTCATCTGGTCCCAGATCCAGCCCGGATCTTTGTCGCTAATGGTGGCTGGTGCCTGGGGCGTTGCTCCGGGTGTCTGCGCCGAACAGGAATACGCAGTCACGGCGATTGAAACTGCCAGGAAGAGGCAGATTTGTGTGGGCTTGATAGACATTGTCCATTCACCTTGTTGTCCGAATATCATCCATGTTGAAAACGTTTAGCTATTAACGACTGCTTGCTCGCTGTACTATCTAAACTATACCACGACTATTCCGAAAGGACCAAAAAAAACTCCGTCCGAGTATGTAAGCTCTGGCGGAGTAGTATTGGGCAGTTTCTCTTACGATTTAATTACCGGCGTCCACCGAAGTCATG
>Ga0302315_10002120_pt1 | contig 19105 bp, 15 predicted proteins | sample III_Palsa_N3_1_FD_200532 | JGI IMG/M metagenome (GOLD analysis project Ga0302315, IMG submission 200532) | Peat permafrost microbial communities from Stordalen Mire near Abisko, Sweden - III_Palsa_N3_1 | ecosystem: Environmental > Terrestrial > Soil > Palsa > Peat permafrost | place: Sweden...
TATCCTAAGCATTATGGGACTGGCTATAACGAAAACGGTTTTTTTTTGCGTGCTGGTCCACCCCATACTTCTGATAGTCAATACTCACTTGTTCAGGCTACATCGCAGGCGTTGACTGTACAGACAACCGACGGTAAGGCCATAGCCGCGAAAAACGCCAATGTACGGGCCGATTTGATGGATCCTTATGCGACGGTTCCAACAGGAACTCTAGATCCCAAGACGGGTGCTAAAGGTGATACCTATGATCTGTATTGGGAGGATAAATATGGCGGTCCTACGACCGGTATTGTCTTCTCAATAGACACTCCAATGTCGATTAACGCAAACGAGCAAACTGGACAGTCTACCGTTCCAATCTACTTCGGTTATCAGGCTGCAAATCCTAACTCTGGCGGTACTACACAGTTTACATTCTGGGGATGGGATCAAGACAGTGCTGCATCGGGATCAACTGATTCTATCACGTACGAGTGCTGGAACAATTCGAGCTATACTGGGAGTCCCATTGCGGCCTATACCCATACAGGCGTTATCGGTGGGAATGGGGAGTGGGGAGGGACTTCGCAACTGGGAGATACCTTCTCAATCAAAGGCTATGTAGCTGGCTGGTGGATCGCTGAATATAACACTGGCCCATCGGATAACACAACATGGTATATGGATGATAACTATAATGAAGAGACTGCAGCTTACGTGAATCTCGTCAGCAACACTGCTGGTACTGTATACTAAGTACTGTTGTTCAAACCTAAATAAGAAAAGCCTGCCAACTATCATGGCAGGCTTTTTTTATTTGGCTGGCTTTTAAGTTTACCGCGTTAGATCTTAATTCCAAAAATAGACTTTAACGATCCTGTTCCCTGCTTCCTCGCATCGGCATCCGTACTGGGGTGCAAGTCTGAAGGATGATGTCCAGGTTCCGCCAGGTCCCCTGGCTGCTGCTGCCCTACGCTGCAGAGAGCCTTGTATTCGGCGATATTTTGAGCCTTTTCCAACCCGTCTTCAAAATCGACACAGCCCTGGTTGACGAGGTTCGCCAGGGATTGATCAAGGGTCATCATGCCCTGCTTTGCGCCCGTCTGGATCATGGAGTAGAGCTGGTAGTTTTTTGCTTCCCGGATTATAGTTCGGACGCTGGGTATGCCGACGAGTGTTTCGAAAGCTGCTACCCTTCCTCCCCCTCCCTTTGCTTTTACTAATGTCTGGGATACGATGCCGATCAGGTTTACCGAGATCTGCATACGGATCTGCTGCTGTTGATGCTGGGGGAAGACGTCGATAATACGGTCGATGGTTTGAACGGCGTCTGTGGTGTGCAGCGTGCCAAAGACCAGGTGACCCGTTTCTGCGGCTGTGACGGCCAGGGAGACGGTTTCCAGGTCGCGCATCTCTCCTACCAGGATGACGTCTGGATCCTGCCTCAGTACCGCACGCAAGGCGTTGGTAAAGCTGTGTGTGTCCCTGTCGAGTTCCCTCTGGTTGATAAGGGCCTTATTGTCTGTGTGCACGAACTCGATAGGGTCTTCTATGGTGACTATGTGTACAGGGCGGCTGGAATTGATGTAGTCTATCATCGCGGCCTGTGTGGTGGATTTTCCCGAGCCGGCAGGGCCGGTGACAAGAACAAGTCCGCGTGGACGGTCTGTGAAGAATTTGCAGACAGGCGGTAAGTTCAATTCCTCAATCGACTTTATCTTGTTTGGGATAACACGGAAGCAAGACTGCGTTTCGCCGCGCTGATAATAGACGTTGCCGCGGAATCTGGCGAGGTCCGGGATGTCGAGAGCAAAATCAAGCTCATAGTCGGATTTGAAGCGATTGGACTGTTCTTCCGTGAGCCTTGAGAACGAGAGATCCCTGGTGTCCTCGGATGTCAGGATTGGGAGATCCAGCGGCTTGAGCTCGCCGTACAGACGGATTAGCGGGGGACTTCCTGCCTTAAGATGAAGGTCGCTGGCACCTTTTCTGACGGTCAGGGTTAACAGCTCTGTCAGACTTTGCATGGCACGTGTGCTCCTACGATTTAAGAAGGTTAATATACTGGATTGGCTGGTTGGCTTTGGGCTCTCGCTCGACTGGTGAACTCCGAGGGAGAGGACGATTTCGCCAGGGCTTCTTCGAAGCTGACGGTTCCCGATTTCACCAAACTCAGTAAATTATTATCCAGGGACTCCATACCAAATTGACTCCCGGTCTGGATATCTGTTTGCAGCTGGTGGGTTTTACCTTCCCTGATCAGACTCCTGATGGATGGGGTTGCTATCATGACTTCAAAGGCGGCTACCCGGCCCAGGTCGTCCTTTTTTGGAAGCAGCGTCTGGGAAACAACGCCCAGTAGTGTGATGGAAAGCTGTGTCCTGATCTGTCTTTGATGATCTGGAGGAAAGACGTCGATAATTCGGTCTATGGTTTGCGCGGCATCGGTGGTATGCAGTGTCGAAAAGACCAGGTGTCCCGTTTCCGCAGCCGTGATTGCCAGTTGTATGGTCTCCAAATCGCGCATTTCGCCGACAAGGATAACGTCCGGGTTTTGACGCATCACGTGTTTTAGGGCAGAGGAAAAGGAGCGAGTGTCCTGCCCCAGTTCGCGCTGGTTAATGGTGGACATCTTGTCCGTATGCACGAATTCGATCGGGTCTTCCACGGTCATAATGTGCGCATGCCGATTGGTGTTGACCTGATCTACCAGGGCGGCGAGGGTGGTGGATTTGCCCGATCCCGTTGGGCCTGTGACAAGCAGCAGGCCTCTTGGGCGCTGCACGAGCTCCTTGCAGACTTTGGGAATTTTTAGCTCATCGATAGTTTGGATGGAGATAGGGATTCTGCGCGCAACACAGCCCATATGTCCTTGCTGTTGAAAGACATTAACTCGAAATCGAGCGAACTCGGTGGCATAGGAGAGATCGAGCTCCAGGTTCGCTGCGAAGGTTTCCTGGCGTTCCTTATTGAGCAGGGAGAAGACAAGGCGGTGCGTGTCTTCTCCGGTCAATACAGGCAGATCTGTGCGAACCAGTTCGCCATGGATCCTGAAGACTGGGGGTTCGCCAACCCTCAAGTGTAGATCGGAACCTTCGCGGTCCGCCAGCATCCGAAGCAATGCGTCCATTTCGGCCACAGTAAACCTCCAAGTCTAACGAACCATTCAGGCGATGTCTTGGTGCCACTCCGGTAGCCCTGTAGCGGAGTGGCCTATACGTATGGCTACGCCTGTCTGCGCACCAGTTGCTTCATTTCGGTCATGTTTCCAGCGTAATTTAGAGCGTCTTCTTCTGAAATCAGGCCTGCTCTGAAGTACTTAAGCAGGCACTGGTTCATCGTCTGCATGCCCCAGAATCCGCCTTCGGCAATAGCTGCGGGGAGCTGAGAGGCGCGCCCTTCTTCGACGAGCTTTGCGATTGTCGGGGTGACGGTCATTACTTCCACGGCGCCCACCCGGCCGGTGCCGTCGGCTCGTGGGACGAGTTTCTGCGATACAACGCCCTTGAGCGATCCGGAAAGGCGCAGGTTAACCATGTCGCGATCCTGAGGTGGGAACATGTTGATGATACGATCCATGGTCTCTGCCGCGGATGCGGTATGCAGGGTTGAGAAGACAAGGTGACCGGTTTCAGCGGCGGTGAGTGCGACGTTGAAGGTTTCTACGTCTCTCATTTCACCAATAAGAATGATGTCCGGGTTTTGTCGCATCATGTACTTAAGAGCATCCATGAATGAATCTGTGTCCACACCGACTTCTCGTTGGGACACGATGCACATTTTGTCGGGATGAACGAATTCGATGGGGTCCTCGATAGTAACGATGTTGGCGCGTCTAGTGTTGTTGATCAAGTCGATCATAGCTGCCTGGGTGGTCGATTTGCCAGAGCCAGTCGGACCGGTTACCAGGACAAGTCCCTGACGGTTCTTAGCCATGGTTGCGATGCTTGGAGGCATTCCCAGTTGTTCTAGCGAGTAGATCTTAAGTGGGATCAGTCTACAACACATAGCCATGGAGCCGCGCTGCTGATAGACGTTGGCACGGACGCGGCAAACGTTTTCAATCTGGAAGGCGAGGTCGAGTTCGTGCCTGTGTTCGAACCGGCCAATCTGCTCATGCGTCATGACGCTATACGCCAGGTTTCGGCAGTCATCAGCAGTGAGTATCGGGTAGTCCATGTGCTTCACGCTGCCGCTGATACGAATAGACGGAGGGGAATCCTCTTTAATAAACAGGTCCGAACCCTTCATCTTCGAAGCTTCTACGAGGAGCGCACGCAATTCTAGCATTTTGTAATTCCTTGCCGCAACAGTTATTTCGGTTTGCTATGCCTGGCAAACCAGCAGGGACAGACTAAAAGTATCTTGTCAAAACTGTGTATACTAATCCGCCCAGGCCAACAGCCACAACGGCTATGACCAGGATGATCCACGGATTGCGATGAACGGGCTGCGCGGTGGGCGGAACCACGGCCGCAGTCTGTACAGTCGCCGGATCGGGAGCGTATACGGGGAGATTGAGTTTGGTGAATCCAGGGTCGGTAATATGGATGTCGTAGCTGTAGGTTGAACTAGCCGGTGTGAACGCTATTGTAACAAACTTGTCCTGATAGTCCCTCAGGCCTTTAAACTGGAATCCAGAGTCCACAAAGTAGTGCAGAGCCAGATGCTTATAAGGCTTGAGAGCCAGGATTAAGGGCTCCACGGCTATGGTGTTTGGGGTGTTTGCAAAAGCATGGACGCCGGCGAAGGATGCCGATGTCATCTTCGTCTTTTCTCCAGGAAACGGAGGCAGTGCGTCCACAACATGCACGCTGTAGAACTTACAACCCAGGGCTGTTTGCAGGGCTGCAATGTCTCGCTTAACCTGAACATGGGGAACGGTGGCCGGGTAGGTAAGATTAACCGTTTCGGTGCCGCTTCCGCTCACAAAGTCTAGAATTAGGATGTCCGGTTGGTTAGACGGCCCGCTTGGATTGGCTTTTGCGGAGATGCCGCCGGCCAGTACCAAACACAACAAGGCCGCAACTATCGATTGAGCTCTCATTTCGAGGCTCCCTTCCGTGCGCTTCGATAAAGTTCAAGGGCTCGCAGCCGTTGAACGGAATGGTCTACTATGGGATCAGGGTATGCCTGACACTTTAGATACTGTTTTTCGCCCGGCGATAATTTCCATGGGGTGTGTATCGCTGCTGCCGGAACCTTAGCAAGTTCAGGCACCCATCTGCGGACGTAGTCGCCGTTGGGATCGAACTTTAACGCCTGGCTTGTCGGGTTAAATATTCTAAAGTATGGCTGGGCGTCGGTTCCCGTGCCTGCGGTCCATTGCCAGCCACCGTTATTCGATGCCAGATCACCGTCGACCAGGTTTTGCATAAAGTATCGTTCACCCCACCGCCAGTCCACCAAAAGATCTTTGCACAAAAACGAGGCAACGATCATTCGGGCGCGGTTGTGCATCCAGGCTTGTGACTTAAGCTGACGCATTGCGGCGTCAACAATAGGATATCCGGTATTCCCTGATGTCCAATTCGCAAAAGATGCCTCATTGTCCTCCCATGGAACGGAATTTAACTCATGTTTAAATGCACCGGTCTCTACGTGAGGGAAAAAATGCAGGATGCTCAAGTAAAACTCTCGCCAGCAAAGTTCGGAAATAAACGTGTTGGCTGAGTCCGCGACGTCTGCCGATCCAATCTGCTTCAGGTGCTCCACCTCCATACGAACGGTCCTTGGAGAGATGGATCCCAGATGCAGGTGAGGGGACAGGCGTGACGTTCCTGAGATCCCTGGATAGTCTCGCCGGCTTGCATATTCTCCACAGGACCCTTGAACGAATTGCAGCAGCAGATCGAGGGCGGCCGTTTCTCCTCCTTCAGGAATATCCTGGTCTACTGCAGCTTTCAGTCCTGGGAGCTCGGACTCGACGTTTACTCCCCTGATAGATTCGGGCAGGCTCACCTTTTGCGGCACATCAGCCAGAGAGTCGAGGGGCTCATTCAGCCAAGATCGCTTGTACGGTGTAAAAACCGTGTACGGAGATCCAGCAGCTGTTTTGAGCCGTTCCGGTTCAACATGCATCAGGTTGTTTACCTGACGACTCTCTATGCGAGACTCCGCGAGGCTTTGTAAAACCTTATTGTCTCTGGCAACGCCGGCCGGTTCAAACTCGCGGTGAAAGTAAACGCAGTCGACCTTCCAGGTGACGGCTGCTTCTGCTACTGTTTCCGGGTTTGTGCCGTTTAGGACGATGAGGCGTCCGCCCAGGGCCTTTAGGCGCTCATTTAGATCGAGAAGACAGTCCATCAGGAAGTTAACGCGGGCCTTGCAGCTGTCTGCCCGCGATAATATCGCCTTATCGAGTACGAACAGGGGAATGACACATTCCGCGTCTGTACAAGCCTGTGCAAGCGCACGGTTGTCGATAGTTCTCAGGTCTCTTCTGAACCAGACAAGAGCCGTTTTGAACCGCTTTACGTTACCTGTTGAACTCAAGATGATTTATCCGCTAAATGACAGAGTATTATACTCACTAGCGGGCAAACACCGCAAGAAGCTATGCGAACCCGGTGGGGAACGCTGTGCGGATTATTCCCGGCAGTCCTTCCAGGCTGAGCTCGGTGGCGGAGGGATCGGACATAACAACAGAGCGCTCTATCATGTTCTCCAGCTCTCGTACGTTTCCAGGCCATTCATAGCCCGTGAGAGCGGCCATGGCTTGATCCGATACTGAGGTGATCTGGCGATGGTTTTCCTTGTTGAATCGCTCCAGAAAGTGAACTACCAGACCGGGAATATCTTCTCTGCGGCCTCTGAGCGGAGGCAGCTCAATCTGGATGACGTTCAACCGATAGTATAGATCTTCTCTAAATTTACCTTCGGTAATCAGTTTTTCCAGATTGGCGTTTGTTGCGGCGACAAGTCGAACTTCGACACGTATGGTCTTATTCCCGCCGACTCGCTCGAACTCCCGCTCCTGAAGCACACGGAGCAGTTTTACCTGGACTGATGGGGCAATATCACCAATCTCGTCGAGGAAGAGCGTTCCGCCGTGGGCCAGTTCAAACCGTCCTCTGCGCTCGGCTGCAGCTCCGGTAAATGCGTTCTTATCATGGCCAAAGAGTTCGCTTTCAAGGAGTGTCTCAGACAGAGCAGAGCAGGCAACAGGAATAAACGGGCCTTTTGACCGATCTGATAGCTCGTGCAGGGACCGCGCGACCAGCTCCTTACCCGTTCCGCTTTCACCCCGAATGAGCACGGATGCTTTAGAGGGAGCAGCCCTTTCCACCATGATCTCAACTTCAGCCATAGCCGGACTGAGGGCTTTAGTATTTCCCTTAGGGCGGCGCGCGGCAAGTTTTGGGGGGATTGAGGTTGAGGCTTCGGCCTGACGGGTTACGGCACGCTTCACAACCGCGCGAAGTTCGGAGATGTCAAACGGTTTTGTGATATAGTCCGTTGCTCCGTACCGCATGGCTTCCACGCAAGTCTTGATCGTAGCGTATGCCGTAATCATAATAACGACTGCGTTTGGATGCTTAGCCTTAATCTTCTGCAGGAGTTCGACACCGTTCATGTCCGGCATAATAAGATCTGTAATGAGGACGTCGATCTTGGTGAACGCTGCGATATCGATGGCGCGCTGGCCGCTGTCGGCAACGCAGACATGGTAGCCTTCCTTGGTGAACAGGGCCTCAAGAACGCGTCGGATGTTCTGTTCGTCGTCTGCTATGAGCAAGGTTTTGAAGGTGTTGGAAGCTGGTGGGCTGTCAGTTGGGTTCATAGGTGATTTAGTCCGAAGCGACTGCCCGGTGATTGGCTGCGTTGATCCGCAATTTCCGCGGCATTCTGAGATACAATGGATGAGAAAATTGGATTGACAGGGACAGTGAGCGTAAATGTGGAGCCTTCACCGCTTTCGCTCTGAACGGAGAGTTCTCCGCCATGGGTTTCCACGATCTTGCGCGCAATCGGCAGTCCCAGTCCGGTTCCCTTTGTCTTCGTCGTGAAAAACGGAGCCCAAATCTTTCCAAGCTTGTCGGACCCAATTCCAATTCCAGAGTCCGTGAATTTCATCTCGGCTTTGTCCTGACTCTGGATGTAATTTGTTTTAATAGTAAGAGCCCCGCCGTGCGGCATTGCTTGCACAGCATTGATGACGATATTCTTTAAGACTTGTTCGATCTGAAGCTTATCGATGTAGACGGGGGGCAGGGATTCGTCGAAATCCAGACAGACCATCACCGATTGCTTACTCAGATAGGCGCCCATGAATTGCAGCAATCGGGCGATAAGCTGGTTTACATTGTGCAGCTTCATGTCTGGCGGATTAACACGTGAAAACTCAAGAAATTCCGTTGTGATCCGGTTCAGGCCGTTAACTTCGTCCACAATAATGTCCAGGAACTCACCGTGCTGAGTCACAAATTCCGCCGGGAGCTCACTTCTAAGCAACTGGGCGGCTCCCTTTATCGACGACAGTGGGTTTCTAAGCTCGTGTGCAATGTTTGCAGCAAGCTGGCCCGTTTCTGCAAGCCTGCGAACCCGTTCCACGTCTTCCTTCATTTGGACAGCCCTGGTCGTGTCTTCAAACACCAAGACAACCCCCAGATATTCTCCCGATTCACTTTTAAGCTGTGTTGATGTGAGGTTGACACAGAAATCGTCACCGGTCTGGGTTTGGAATCGCAAATGACTTCGACTGAAGACCTTGCCGGTTTGTGCGGTGAGATCCAGCATGTTCAATGTGTCGTCCCGAGTTTGGGAATCCATGGTTATGGCGTGGAATACGTCGGGATATTTATGTCCGGCATAGGTTTCCAGGCTAAGGCCGAGAATTTCTTCCGCACGGGAATTCCAGGTTGCGATCAATCCGTCCTTGTTGGCGGTAATCACGCCTGCTGCAATCGACCGCAATACATTGTCCATATACTGGGAGAGGGCTTTAAGAGAGCTGATTTCGCGGTATATAGTGGCGGCCTGCGATGCCACCAGGTGGAGCACACGGACACTTTCTTCTGAGAATCTGTCAGGTATATCGCTCTCAAGAAGCAGCACGCCGACTACCTCTGCGCCTTCCATTAGAGGAACGGCTACAAGAGATCGGACTAATCCCTGGCCGGAATCTGGCTGTTGCGATAGGATGGTCGCCGCGTCGGAGAGGGGGTCGCTGGATATCAGGCCGCTCTTTTCTCTCAGCGCGCGCGCCATTATTCCTTCTGTAGCAATTCCCGTTTCTCCCACCAAATGAGCAACACGCTGTCCATGTGCGGCCCGAATGGTCAAAGTAGATGAGGGGTTGTCCAGGGTGAGCAATAACGAATCGTCGCAGGGGACTATGGCATGAACGAGGTCCAGGATAGTATTCAGCGCTTCATCCTGTGACTTGGAGGATCGAACCTTTTGCATCAACCGATAAACGGCGGTCAGTTCAAGCTCATGCAATCCAATACGGCGTTCAAAGTTCCAGGCGCTCTGCAGAGCGACGGCAGCCTGGGAGGAGGCGATGGCGATGAGCTTCAACTGCTCCGAGTCGAAATCCACGTCCTGTTTCCCGAGAATAAGATATCCAATGGGAAGGTCTTCAATGAGCAGCGGCACGAGAGCCACGGACTTGTGCGAGGAAATTAAGGAATTGTAAAATGGCTGCCAATCTCCTGCAAACAATTCATCGGCGGCTCCCGCCTTCAAAACACGCGGCAGCCTTCGGGAGAGCGCGCTGACCGGCACCGTGCGGGGCAGATTGGTAAGTAAGGCCACGGTCTGGGTATCCAGGCCTTCCCAGTGCAGTGGGCGGAGACTGTCTCTTGTGGAGTTGAATAATAGCAAGAGGGCAGAATTGCTTTGGGTGACACTTGAGGCAAGTTCTGTAACAGTTTGCGCCGCCCGCTTAACCCCGGATGTAGAGGCTAATCGGCGGCTTATTTCATACAAAGTTGTGAGCTCAGCATAGCGTCGTTCCTGGGTCTTGTAGATCTGAGCGTTTTCTATGGCGACGGCAGCCTGATGGGCAAAGGTAGATAGAAGCTCAATTCGGCCTTCGGTCATGGATCTGTCGACAAATCTATCGCTAATTACAACGACACCGATACACCGGCCACGGGCAATGATAGGCTGTGCGTAGAAAGAGGGGACACCGAGGTCCTCTGCATATCTCCTAACAACCGGGGATTGATTTTCGAGGGAGCGAACGTACATCGGCTGCATGGACAGCGCAACCTGGCCGACCAGCCCTTCACCGATCCCAATATTTATTTCCTGAAACAAGTCGTTATCTTCGTTGAAACCGCGTATAACCTGTGCCGAGAGCCGGCCGGTATCCGGGTCGCTAATGTAAATTCTGCAGTATTCAAACTTCACAACGTTTTCAATACTGTCCGCTACCTCATTGAGGAGAGTATTCATGTCACGGGTTGAGATCAGGGCTTCCGTGAGGGATGAAAGCGTCGAAATCTCCTGAAGCTTTGTATTGAGGCGGGCGTAGAGCATTCTATTGTTTATGCCCAGGGTTGCCCTGGAGATGAAAAGGTCGAGTATTTTTAGCTCGTAATCTACGAACGGCTCTTTTCCGGGAGATCGGTACACCCCTACAATTCCCTGTAGTTTTCCCTTTTCGTCGTAGATCGGACACAACGCCATGGATCCTTCAGACCCTGCGCCGTTGTCCGGTTCCCCCTGAGCGTTCCTGGCCGGGATATGAGAGACCAGAAGAGGCTCTGGGTTGGAGGACATTCGGTCGAGGAGATTCGTGGAATCGAGAATCTGCTGAAAGTGCAAGATGTCAGACTGTTGACCGGCGGATGCCGCAACGAATCTTGAGTTTTCCTGGTCGGTCACAATCAGCAAAAGGGCGGCTTCACCGTACATCATTTCCAGAGTTTTTGCGGCAACAACGTCCAGAAACTCGTCTGTTGGAACTCTCTCAATTTCCTGCGAAACTTTATGGATCTTTGAGAGCTCGCTAAAGTGGCGCGCGGAGTATTCGCGAACCTCACGTATTTCCGTGGAGAGGAGATCGTGCTGGAGGGCGATGGAAAAAAACGGGGAAAGCTGGCCGCACAGAGTATTAAATAGACTGGCAGAATCGGTGTCGGAGAATCGAAGGACAAGCCTTCCGCCGATTTGCTCTTCGTCATCTAGAGCAAAGTTAGAAATTGTCAGAAGACTGTTTGCATTTCCTGTACCGCGGATGTTGCCGTCTACGAGATCCTGATCCTCATTCCCTGCAACCCAGTAATAGGTGTCATTCTGGGCGCCTGCAAAAAAAGCTCCTGTTTCGGCATGAAGTTCCGAGCAAAGGAGTGACACGACCCTGGACGCTCGATCCTTCCCGGTCGATACGACAGATATCATTTTTTCGATCAGCATCTCATGATGTACGGGAATTACGGCGTTCATAGCTAAAGATCATTATCCGGCAGTCTCGGTGCGATGTCAAGAAGTGTGCTGCCTTTACACCCATCGAAAGCTTCTGCTATAATGACGCAGTCATCGAGGCCCAGTGATAGCGGAGCGCTTTAACGTTGCGGATTGAATCCATTGTAGAACCCAGGAAGATGATTGCCCTGGAATCCGAGTGGCGAAATCTCGCTGACATCTGTCCAACAGCGACTGTGTTCCAAACCTACGAATGGAACGTTACCTGGTGGCGGTATTTTGGCAGGTCATTTGGCAGAAAGCTTCGTCTGCTCTGCTTTCGGGACACCCAGGGCGCGCTCGTCGGCCTGGCTCCTTTGATGATCACACCTTTTCACCTGGTCACGCTGCGGCGAGTCGCCTTTCTCGGACTGGGCACATCGGACTATCTCGATCTGATCTGTGCCCCAGGACACGAAGATGCCGTTGAACAGGCGTTTCACCAAGCTCTTTCTGAAATGTCCGGCTGGGACATGGTCGACCTGCAGCAGCTGCGCCAGGGCGGACTACTTTGCAGCCAGTCTACGGGGACGTCTCTTTTTAAATCCTCCGAAACAAGCCAGGAAGCCTGTCCCTATATAGACCTCCCTGAAACGTGGGAAGAGTATTTGAAATCCCTCGGGAAAAAGACACGGTCGAACATATCCTATTATGACCGTGGATTGACCAAAGTATACGATGTTGAGTTTGAATCTGTCAGCGACGACGATGTTCTAAAAGAAGAGATGGAAAATCTCTTTGATTTGCACCAGCGGCGGTGGAATCAGAGATGGCTGCCGGGGGTTTTTGGTACAAAGAGGGTGCAGCAGTTTCATCACGAAGTCGCGCGGATGCTTATGCACAAGGGATGGCTTCGACTTTTTGTGCTCAGACTGGACGGTCTTACGCAGGCTGCGCTGTATTGTTTTTCGTTTAATGGACGTACCTGTTACTACCAGGGCGGCTTTGAACCAACACTTTCCAAGCTCAGTCTGGGAACAGTTCTGACCGCTAGAGCGATCCATACTTCGATTGACGAAGGCAAGAAGGTCTTTGACTTTCTCAGGGGCGACGAGCCTTATAAAGCGAAATGGACCAGTCAATCGGTCATCAATGTCCGTCGCGTCCTTACGAGAAAGGGCGCGGTAGTCGATCCGGTGGTGAGGTACACTCAACGCATTGAAGAGAACATCGAACACCGCGCCAAGTCGTGGATCCGCGGGCTCAAGTAAAAGGGGTGGGGGCACATTGAGTAGACTGCTAACCGTCCTTTTGATCTTTGCCGCACTTGCCGGCTGTGGGTACAATTGGCTGCAAGTTCAGCGACTGCAGGCTCAGATCAACGTGCTTAAAGTTGAGGTCGCTAAAAGGTACCCTGCCGGGCATCGTTACAGTGAGACAAAGGCGCCTGTCGACGCTGTATCTCCGGCAGTTGAAAGCGACAATGGGACTCAGGACGAGATTGACGGATGGAATTCCCTCGCTGCGCAACACTATGCAGCCGCCCAAAAAGCCATGGCAAAATCGGATGCCCCCCTTGCGGCCAAAGAATACGGCGCCTACATGGACGACAAGCGAAAGGCGCTTGTGCTTGAGGAGGGTGTGGCTGTTCGATCCATCGACACGCTGCGCAAGCTTGCCGGATTAAAGTCGGATTCTGGGTCCGTGATTGGAAAGCCGGATAAGGCCAGCCCTTGAGAGAGCCCGGTATGGATCGATATATGTACCTTGCGGGGTACAATGCGGCGGGTATGCTTAGAACATTGCGACTGCTTGATCGTGTGGAACTGGATTGGCCAAATGAATGAAGGCCTGACGAATGCCGAAATTGCTGAGCCACAACAGTGCATTGTGAAAACGATGAAAGTTGCTGCCATCGTGCCGGCGCACAACGAAGCTCGACGTATCCGACCGGTTCTTGAAGCACTGGCTTCCGCCCCGGAGGTGGACGAGGTCATTATGGTGTCCGACGGGTCCACCGATGACACCTGCACCGTGGCCGCTTCCGTGCCCGGAGTAACCGCACTAGAGCTTAAACGGAATAAAGGCAAGGGTGGCGCAATGCGTCACGGTGCACTGAGCACCGATGCCGATGTCCTCATTTTCTTCGACGCCGACCTTGTAGGTTTAAATCAGCAGCACATCCACGACCTGCTGGGGCCTGTCCTCAACGGCGAAGCCACAATGGCGCTGGGCATTTTTCAAGGTGGACGATGGGCTACGGATATCGCACAGTACTATTCTCCAGGCATAACCGGCCAGCGCGCCCTCCTCAAAGAAGTTTTTCTCCAAATCCCCGACGTCGAACATGTAGGATACGGCATTGAGCTCGCCATTACCTATTACGTCCGTCACCACGGAATGGTCAGCAAATATGTTCCGCTCCGGGGCATTACCGCGACCATGAAGGAAGAAAAGCTCGGCTGGATCTGCGGTTCCTGGTCCCGCTGCATTATGTACTGGGAAATGCTTCGCTTCCGTGTCTCCTACGAACTCCATGGCCGGCCTCCCAAGAAGCGCACAAAAAAGTAAGAAATACTTGGCCGGTCCTGAGGCGCTGCTTCGGGTGCCATGGCCGTAGCCCCGGACGGCCATGGCACCCAGCATTTCAACCGAACTTTTCTACCTCTTCCACAAACAAATCGATATCCCGCCTCAAAATATCCAGACTCGATTCCCAGAACTCTTCTTTCGAAATATCGATCCCAAATCGGTTGGCCAGATTGCTTGCGTCGGCAAGCCCTGTGGATGACAGCAAGCTGTCGTAATCCTTCTTGAACCCCTCCGGATCTTTCTCATAGATTGCGTACAATCCCAACCCGAAGAGCTGCCCGAACATATAGGGGTAGTTATAGAAAGACGACGTACTGTAGTAGTGCGGCTTTACAGCCCACATATACGCATGACGTTGGTCTTCCACCAGGGCATCTCCGTAGGTCTCTGCCTGGCTGCGCAGCATAATCTCGCAGAGCTCTTCCGGACGCAATGCCCGGCTGCCTCTTTGGAGGAAGACTTCCTGTTCGAAGAGAAATCGGCTCGAAATATCCACGACAATCTGACAGGATCCCTGCAGAGACGCTTCGAGGATGCTTAGCTTCTCCATGGATTGTGCCTGATTAAGTCCCGCCGTTCTAATGATTGTTTCGCAGAAGATACTTGCCGTTTCGGCGAGTGTCATCGGCGTATCACGCTGCAAGTAGGTGCGCTGCGCCAGGTTTAGGTTGTGATATCCGTGGCCCAATTCGTGAGCCAGCGTGCTCACTCCATTGAAGGAGGGTTTGAAATTGGTTAGAATACGCGATTCATCGCCACGCACACGCATGCAGAACGCCCCGTCCGCCTTGCCCGGCCGGCTTTCCGCATCGATCCAGCGTTCATCAAACGTTCGTCGTGCGTAGCCGCTCAACTTGTCAGAATAGGTTCCGAACGTGTCGACGACAAACTCCACCGCTTCACTCCAGGTCCAGCTTCGCGAGTCCGCGGTTATTGGAGCGAAAAGATCGAACCATGACAGTTGTTCAAGCTTCAGGAGTTTCGCCTTCGCGTTAAGATAACGTCTAAAATCCGGAAAGGAGCGTTGAGCGGCGGCCATCATTGAGTTTAGAACTGTTGAATCAATGTGGTTTTCAAAGAGAGATTCGTGGAGGGGAGTTGCCCATTTTCGACGCTTACCGAGTGTGGTGACTTCTCCCTTAATTCCATTGAACGCTGCCGCGGTTGGGATTTTATATCTCTCCCAGGCGTCAAGTTCGGCTGTATAGGCTGCTTCGCGTGTGGATCGTTCCGGGGCGAAGGCGAGGTTGCGCACCGCGCTCATCGGAATGTCTCCGGCATCCTTGACGGTAACGACAATCTGTGAAGAGACATCACCGTGAAGGCGCGACCACGATCGGCTGCCGGACAAACTCAACTCGGAAGCAAGCTCTTCTTCGGCCGGAGACATGAGGTGTTTCGCCTCTTCAGCCGCCTTGTGGATCATAAAGGCGTGAGTGGCTGCAAGGTCGGAAGAGGTGATCAGGGAATCACTGTCCAGTGATCCAACCCAGGCCGAGAACCGCGTCATAAGTGTGGACACGGGAATCGTCGCGTTCTGATAGGAACTCATTGCGGACTGAGCGGCGCCGTTCCTGGAGTCTGTCGATACGAACGATGAAATGTACGCCCCGACAACACGCATTCTATCCAGCATTGCATTCAGAGACCCAACCAGGGTTTCAAAGATTTCGACGTCCTTGCCGGTATTTGCGCCAGGAATACCGATCTGGAGACGGTCAAACTCTGCAACAAGGGCACGGATATCGGCGACTACTGCTTCCAGTTCGCTTTTGAACTCTGCGGATTCAAGAGATGGAAAGAAGGGGGTCATGTCCCATTCTGGAAGGGTGTTAGGGGTGGTGGTCATTTGAGCTCGCTCTCATATTGTGAGTTGAGAATAGCCTTGCGAAGAATGGACATGCAGATAGTACTGTACGGGCCTATTCCTGATCCGGCCTCTTCTCTCCATCCTGTGGGAGAAGATTGAGATGAGGGTCTTTGGGCGTGGTAATTACATATTGCCGTACGTAAGCGACCGGCCGCCCCCCTCACCCAACCCTCTCCCGCCATCAGAATGGGGGAGAGGAGAGGATTAAGAGGGCACCTCTATCTCGTATAATCCAACGCCGGCGTCCACACATAGTCACTATAGAACGGCTTGTCTCTGTGTACTGTATGGTCCGGCTCGTGTACTATTCGGTAAAACACACCGGTAAAGTGTCGTGGTCCGAGCTCCTGGAAGTGGTTGACCAGAATAACCTTGCGTCCTGGGGTGCCTTTTCCGTACAGTGCGACGATGGCCCTCGAATAAGTCGTTGTATACGAGATATAGAGAGGAGCCGATGTATCGTTCTGGACTTTGAAGTCTTTCGAACCAAACCAGACCGTGGCATCGCGGCCCGGATCGACGTACGGAATGGTCCTTACGTGCTGAAAGCGTTCGACGATTTTCAGGTCCGCCAGCATGGAAGCGTTGAACAGGGTCGTCGCTACCTGGCACATCCCGCCGCCAACTTCTTTCTCCATCTTACCATCGACAAAGACGTGGCCTATGCCGAAGCCTCGTGCAGCAGTGCGCTCTCCGACGACGTCGTTGACTGAAAAGATAGCACCCGGTTCGAGAACGTGACCATCAATGATGGAGATAGCTCTACGCACTGTTTCCGTGCGTCCGACATCACCAGGATTGAAGTGAGTCACGAAGAAGCCAATCCGACTATCGATCCCAGCCAGGTCAGCCGGCGATACATCGGCCGGTGTGGTCTTAAGGGGCAGTATGATATGCGTTGTTGAGGGCGTACTCTGCACCGTGGTCGTGATCTGGTCGACTGCAGCATCTACATTGAGATCGGCACCAGGTCTTCCAGGCTTAATGATCGCCGGTACCTGACCTTCGTAATCGCCCTGGTAATTTGGATCGACGACAGGATACGCATCCTTCGATCCACGATGGATGTAGACGGCAGTGGCCGTAAGGTAGCTCCTCAATTTGGCTTGATCCACAACAAATTGGAAGGACCCTGGCGTGCTCGTGTCGGAACCGCCCGCCGCATAGGATATTCCGATCTGTCGGCGGGTAGGGCGCCATTCACGTATTCCATCGCCCAGACGCATGCGTACGGCAAGCCTGTCGTGCGGCGTGGTATGATCGGGCTGAACTTCAGTGGTAATCGGTACTGAAGAATTAGTCCCTGAATTGGTCTGTGTTTGTGTCGGCTGATCGCTATTCTGTGCCAGAATGGGAGATGCAGGTACTACGGCTATCCCAACGAAGGCTAAAGCCAAAATCTGCGGTGAGCATCGAAGCATGCGATGCATGGAGTTATGTAATCCTTTCAAGTCCCAGGAGCGCCGTCAATGGCACGGTCGGCCTACGCCGCATTCTACTGCGGTGATTTAGCATATATTCTACCCGGAGGAATGCTACTTGCTCATTGGACATCCGATACGAGCTTTTGTTACAAAGTAGTGAACATAAAATGAAGAAAATTGAAGCAATTATTCGGCCCGTTCGTCTGGAGATCGTTAAGGGTGCTCTCGGTGAAGCGGGAATTACCGGAATGACCGTAAGCGACGTCCGCGGCTGCGGCCGTCAGGGCCCAGAAACCTTCGGCTCATTCCGCGGCGAAGAATATATTATTCGTCTTCCTCCCAAAATTCGCCTGGAGCTTACAGTGCCGGACGAAGATGTGGATGAAGTAATTGAAATTATTGTAGAAAATGCTCGGACCGGAGAAGAGGGAGACGGAAAGATTTTCGTCATGCCCGCAGCCGAAGCGATCCGCATAAGAACGGGCGAAACCGGTGAAGGAGTTCTGTAAGAGCGTCCGCGCCGTGTCTGTTGCGGATTGACTTCGAGGCGGCTGGGTGCTATAATGTCGCTAGTTTCACGCAGGTTCTTTAATTCCGTCCAGCGAGGCGGGGAAGGCCATGCTCAGCAAATCTTTCGGTTGCAGCACCTTAATGTGCCCTGAACCACCCACTTTGCCGGGCCTCCCTCCCATCTCACCGTCTGGATTTTGAACCCGCACTAGTATTTTTCGTGAGGTTGTCCATGCCCGACGGTTCTGAGAGCCCATACCACAATAAAACAGTCATGGATGCGGACGAAATGCGCCGCGCCTGGACCAGAATCGCCCACGAAGTTCTCGAGAAGAATAAAGGCGTTACTAACCTCGCAATTATCGGGATTCTCAGCAAGGGCGCTCCTCTCGCACAGCGCCTTGCGGATGCTATCCAGCAAATCGAAGGCACTCCAGTCCCCGTAGGTCAACTCGACATTTCCCTGTACCGCGACGATTTCCGCACATACCGCCCCAAAGTAGGTACGACCGCTATTCCATTCGATATCCAGGACAAAACCCTGGTTCTGGTGGACGAAGTAATCTATACAGGACGAACCGTGCGCGCCGCCCTTGGAGCCCTGGTTGACCTGGGACGTCCCTCCGTCATTCAGCTCGCAGTCCTCGTCGACCGCGGCCATCGTGAAGTTCCCATACGACCAGATTATATCGGCAAAAACCTGCCAACCAGCCGGCAGGAGTTTGTGACTGTGTCGATGACGGAGATCGACGGAGAAGACAAGGTGGTAATCTCACGGCCATGACTCGACGAAAAGATCTTTTAGACCTGCAAAGCCTTTCTGTAGACGAAATTAATCATCTGCTCGATCTTGCGGACTCATTCAAGGAAATAGTTACCCGCCCTGTCAAAAAAGTGCCCACCCTGCGCGGGAAGTCTGTTGCCACTCTGTTTTTTGAAGCAAGCACCCGCACCCGTACTTCGTTTGAAGCTGCGGCTAAAATTATGTCGGCCGACACTTACAGCCTTACCGGAACAACGAGCAGCGCCGTCAAAGGGGAATCCCTTAAGGACACGATGTTGACGCTGGACGCCATGGGGATCGATGCCTTCGTTATCAGGCATTCCTTCAGCGGCGCAGCAGAATTGGCTTCCCGCTATGTGCCCGATAAACCCGTTATTAACGCCGGCGACGGCACCCATGAGCATCCTACCCAGGGGCTTTTGGATCTGTTGACCATTCGGCAGGTAAAAGGAGCCGTTGCAGGCTTAACCGTGGCCATCGTGGGAGACATCGCGCACAGCCGTGTTGCCCGGTCCAACCTATGGGGGCTGCACGCTCTAGGCGCCAAAGTTCGTCTCATTGCGCCTCGTACCTTAATGCCGGCCGACGCCG
>Ga0302315_10002121_pt1 | contig 19102 bp, 15 predicted proteins | sample III_Palsa_N3_1_FD_200532 | JGI IMG/M metagenome (GOLD analysis project Ga0302315, IMG submission 200532) | Peat permafrost microbial communities from Stordalen Mire near Abisko, Sweden - III_Palsa_N3_1 | ecosystem: Environmental > Terrestrial > Soil > Palsa > Peat permafrost | place: Sweden...
GGATCAAAAGCGCCTGGTTCAACGTCCGCTTTGCGGCGTGTATTTGAAGAGGTCGACCGGCCGGTGGCCTTGCTCTGGACAGAACCCCGGCGTGCTGATCATGATCGATGGGTTCTACTGATCAAATACATCGGTGTGCGCCATGTGTCGGACGAGATCGCCACGGGTTGCCGCGAAGATATGGCAGCATAGCTAGCGGACCGGGTCAGCTGGCCAACCGGGTCAGAGCACTAACGGGAAGGGATGCGGGGGCGTCATGTTGCGATGGATCAAGCATCTCTGGGGCGGTTCTGAACCCGTTGAGTTCATTAGTGCCTACGGGCTGGCGGAATCCGTGGCGCGGTTGAAGGCGGCGACGAAGCTGTGGTCGCTCTTCAATGTTTCCGAGCAAGCGGCGGTCGGTCGCGTGAGCGAGACGCGGGTCTCGCTGCGACGCGTGATTCCGATGTTCGCCAATTCGTTCAAGCCGGTGTTCACGGGGCGCTTTAGCCGGGTCAACGGGCAGGTGGTGCTGACGGGGCGGTTCGGGCTTAGCTGGTTCGTGAAGTTATTCATGGCGTACTGGTTCGGGTTTTGTGTGCTGTTTGTGCTGCTGTCGCTGCCAGCCGCCGCGCAAGGTTCGGCTGCCGCAGTCATGCCGTTGGCGGGTATCGGCATGTTCGCGTTGGGGCTTGGCATGACCCGCCTGTTTGCCTGGTTCTCACGCGGCGACCCCGCGTGGCTTTCAGAGGTGATCCGCACGGCGCTGCATGCGCCGGTATCGGCAGAGGTTGCTTTGGTATTGCCTGCATCGAAGTCGTCCGATGCGCGTCCGCGGTTCATCCTTATCGTTACCGGCGTTTTTTGCCTGTTCGGTGTGATGTGCTTTGTCGGAGCGCTGCGTGGCATGGGCGCAGGCGTTGTCCATGCTGGCGGTGCACTGATCGAGCGCTATCCGCAAGCCGTACGGTTGGGAGCCGTCGTCAACGGCCTGATGTTTTGGGCGTGCGCCTATGGCATCTACCGTCGTTACCTGTTCGCGTGGTGGGCCGGTTTTGTGGTGCTGTTGTTGGGACAGGCCTACTCATTGGTCGATCTCCTCACTCGCGATGATCTGGGCAATACGCGCATGCCCGGCATCCTTTTCGGCGTGGTGTCGCTCTTCATCGCAACACTCTTCGGCCGCTGGTGGTACGCGCAGCGGGTTCACTTCTGGAGGCGGAAAAGGTGAGCGGCGTTAACAGGCTCGAAGCCTCTTGCCGACCAATAAAGAGGCCAGTTCGGATGGACTTCTTTGAGCACTAGGAAGTGAATCTGACCTTGTGGTTTGGACCGACCCCTTGCTCTGCAGGTGTTTGTCTAAGAGACCAGGAGCTTGAACTGTTGATAGAGTACGTTCTCGCCGATGCCATCGGCCAAGATATTACCTCGGTCGGCTACGAGGCGCGGAAGGTCTGAGTCTTCAAGCACTAGAATAAACCCGCGGTCATCCTTCGCCGTATCTTTGCATCGTTGCAAAAATAAAGCGCGGTCTTGCAGCGAACGAACGACTAGGACACCCACGCGGCCTCGGGATGGTGAGAACCTTCCTGATAGCTGGTCTAGTTCCGGATTCCCGACTTCCTTGCCGTAGTTTTTGCATTCGAAGAAGACGTGAGAAGCGGGATGGTGCCGTGCAAGCCAATCGAAAAATCCGTGCTTCGCCTCGTTGAGATAGGTGATGTCTATCCTCTTCCGGCCATCATGAATTTTGTCCTGTTTGATGGGGGACGCAAGGGACGGATAGAGCACGGCCGAAAGTAATTTTTCGATGGCTACTTCATAGTCATAGGCACCCTCCTTACCGGGCTTCACGGCCTTTACGCCATCAATCAATAACCCGAAATCGGGTGGAGCAGTGTTCTCCAGCTTAGATAGGGCGATATGATCAAGCGGTTGCGTGGTGGCATTTTTTTTGGTCTCACGATAGTTGGTAAGTGCGCCTGGATGGTCCGCCGTTAGCTTTGCCGCAGCTAATTTATCCGCACCATACGTCTCATAGAGATCTTTTTTGTAGACTTTTTTCTTGCCCTTGTTCTTCTTGGACCGGAGCACATGAACGAACTGCGAGTTGATGTCCTTATGATGCTGCTGAAGGACGGGCATTAAAAAATGTCGGTAATATTCGTCGGCGCCATAGGTTTGGGATACGCGAACAATCACCTTGGGCACCAATATGACGGGGCCAGTTTTGGCGACCGGCAGATCGATAAGGTGGGTTTCCCATTGCTCCGCCTGGGGGTTCCATACGGGACCCGAATCCACACCTGACGTAAGTGGAATGCCGTAGTAGGCGCATGCCTGCTGTGTGTATTTGATAAGCGGCCCGCGAATGATGTTGCAGACGGCATCCGAAAGCATATCCGGACCAACACCCTCGACGAACAGCACAGTGTCTTCGAGGTCCTGTAGGAGACCGGAGGTCGCAGCTTTGCTCGAAGTTAGGGATTTCCAGATACGCTCGGCCGAGACCGGACCGAGCGCATGGCCTCGGGAGGCCCGCTTGGAAAATCCCAGATGGAATTCGTTCCGCTCACTAAGGCAAGCCAATAGAGCTTTGGCCTTCACGTGGTCCCCGCGCCTCATCGCGGCAAGCACTGTCTCGAAATAAATCTGAAGAAGCGAAACGCAGTGGTGCCCCCATTCGGAGCGCAATGTGCGAAGAGCTGAAGGGTCGACAAAGACAGGCAAGTCTTTGTCGATGTGCACATCGAGAAAGTCGAGCGTTGCCTGATGGCGGCCGAGCTTGAAGAACTTCGAAACGAGCATCCTGCCATCCCCTGTTGGTGGCCTAAGTTACCTCGTCGGCGCTGCCACACGCCATATCTGGCAATGCGCCACCGAAAGGCCGACTTTGGTCGGCCAACGCTTTTTTGCTGGTTGGCAGGCGAATGATGAAAATTCGCTTGGGTTGCTAGTTCGCCATTAGAACCGAAGTGTCCTAGTCCAATTCTCGTGGACACCTCGATCGATACGGTCCACGGCGAACCCCTCCGTTATATACGTCCAGCCCTTACCGCTATGCAGGTATCGCGCTTCATCGATCCCTGCTAGCTCGTAGAGACAGAGTTCGAGCTGTCCTTTAGCGAGATACGGCCCAACAGGTTGTTCAAGCTGACAACCTAAGTGACATCGTAGCAAGCAAGCTCAGGCTCAATTCTACCCGCTACCCGCTACCCGCTACCCGCTACCCGCTTGGTGCTGGTAGATGGATGCCAGAAGCGTTTGAACTGGGGGTATTCGAGGTGCGGGTGATATTTTTCAAGTAAAGTGCGAAGGATGCTGATCAGGGGGCGAAATGGATTTTCAGTTCTATAACGTGCCATCGAAGAGGCGCTATTGGGTGGTTCGCGCCGATGGTGGCGTCTACCTGCCACACTTTCTGAGGTGGGGTATCGCAACCGTCGGCCACCTCGATGAGCTCGGTGCAACGCATCAGCCTAAGTTTGACGGTCGTGAAAACTGGTCAAGTGTTCATCAGGAGCTGATTAAGGTCTTCGAGAAGGCGGATAGGCCCCTCCGTGGTCTGAACTCTCTCGTTGGTCAGGCTCGAGCGTTTGCTGATGAGATTCGCATTGGTGATTGGATCATGACCCCGGGCGACGAACAGCTCCGAATAGGCGTTGTTATGTCCGATGCTTTCTGGGATTCGTCGCCGTTGGTTATTGAACGCCCTGATCGCCCAAACCTAGTACTTCGTCACCTAATTCGCCGCAAAGTGACATGGGGACCGGTGGTCTATAAAGCAGACTTTACGAGCCCACTTCAAAGAAGCCTTTGGGCAAATCAAACGGTCTTCAATGTCGATCAACACTGGGAGGCGATCTGCCATTCCCTGTACCCGGCCTTCTCTCGAGAAGATACCTTGTATCTCTCTGGCAAGATAACGACGGCATCAAACGTCAATAACGTAGACGTGGCGGCTTACCTTTCGACTTTAAGTGATGTTGAAGTCATTGTAAGAGCGTTGAAAAGTGGTCTTTCTAAAGCGAACTTTGACGACGAGCTACACGCTCTGGCCGACTCGGGCGAATTGACGCTAGCAACAAAGGCAGAATTCTACTCGCCAGGCGATATTTGGGTTCAGTTGGCCGGGGGGACTGGCAGCTTCTTTTCGAAGCATGAGTGGATGACGGCAGTTGTCCTAGCATATAGCCTGATATTCGGAAACTCGAAGCTTGGATTTGACGGAATTTTGGATCTTGCGACGAGACAAAAAATTCGCGACCTCATGTTAGCGCGTCTCGAAAAGCGCAAGATGGATAAGGTTGTAGAGCGTCTTGGCGCAACTGTGCCAACTAAGAAGACGACAGCGCTCGAGTCCATGGATGAGGTCGTTCGGAACCGGGACTAACTAAGCGGACTGTCAAATGAATGGTTCGATTGAGGTTCTAATCGGCGTTATCGCTGGGCTAATCACTTCCTTGCTCGTATTGCTCGGGAAAAACGTCTTTTCTGATTGGGTGCTTCCTTGGTACAGGCGTATTACGTACTCTGGACTCTTGGTACACGGGGCTTGGTACGCTCAAACGAGCGCTCAAAAAACGACACTTGACCTCATACAAGAGGCGGGCTTGCTGTCTGGGCAGGCGTCAGTTGTTAGCTTGCATGCCGGAAAAGGTCTGGAAATTGATGACGTCCGTACGTTTCGAGTGACAGGGCGCGTCTTTGATCGCTTCGTTGTTTTAAATCTCATGCACGTTGACAGGAGTCGTTTAGGTGCGTCGACGTTGCTGATGCAGGTTTCAGGTGATGGCACATTGATGATCGGGGCTCATAGTTGGTACGCGCCGGTCATATCGGAAATCAGGTGCGGCGAAACTATGTTCTCAAGACGCGGTAGCGTGCCTTTCAAGAATGACGACTAGAAAAATGATGTCAGGGACAATTTAAGTACTCCACTGGCGGCCGTCCCGCTGATCCTGCCGAATTGTCCCTGACACCTTTTTTCGTTGATATGGTCAGAGCCGTCAACAGCGCGCCGCGAAGGGGTCGTTGAGCTCAATGATTGGTGTTGCGGTATTCTCGTGGCAAGGCGGGCAGCAAAGGGGAAAGCACCACATGAAAGCTCTGCGACTTATCGAGCGGCTGGCACATTGGCTCGTGCTCTTAATTGTCATCGCTGCCATAGTCGCGGTCGGCGTGTTTATTGGTCGTCCTTCGGAGAAGAGCGGCAATCAGCCAAACTTTGCAGGCGTAGAGCAACAGCAAAAGCGCCTCGTTATTTTTCTCGACGGCACCTGGAACGACCTCGGCAACAATACTAACGTCTGGCGCATGCGAGCGCTTTGCGCTGCGAACGGTAAGGATGGCAAGCCTCAGCTTGTCTATTACGGAATCGGGGTCAACGGTTTTTTGGGCGGCGTATTCGGCGTAGGACTCGACGACAACATTCGTCTGGCTTACGAATGGCTTGTCGAAAACTACAACGAAGGAGATGAAATCTTCATTTTCGGTTTCAGCCGGGGTGCATATACGGCGAGAAGCCTAGCTGGGTTGGTCGCCATCGATGGCATCCTGAAGGCCGGCTCACCCATTGGTGTAAGCGAACTGTTTGATCGATACAAGAAAGGAAATGAGGAAACTATTTGGAACCTGAAGTTATCGGAAGCGTCTGGTGACACGAGCAAGCTTACCGTGCAGGACAAATGGCTCTTAAAATACTCCCAGCCGGCGGATGTAAAGGTAGTCGGTGTGTGGGATACCGTCGGCTCCGTCGGCTGGAAAGGAGGCAATATCCGGGGCGTTAGTAGATCTTCCTTCAGTTATCTGCAGACAGGATTACGCATCCACATCCTGAACGCCTATCACGCCCTTGCCATCGACGAGCATCGTAACGACTTTGCCCCCACACTTTGGGACGTTAGGCACCCAAAAGACAAAAACGCGGTCATTGCGCAGCCACGACCACTCTCTAGTGTCGAGCAGCGATGGTTTATAGGTGCTCATGCAAATGTCGGTGGCGGTTATCAAACTGATCTCCTTGCTCAGGCTCCGCTCCGCTGGATGATGAAGAAGGCGGAACTGCAAGGGCTTTCGTTCCGATCGGAGGTCGATCTTGACGGAGACGATTTGAAAGCGCCGATTGCGGACTCCTATAGAGATTTTTCCCATGGACTATACACATGGGTTTCTTCGCCCTTTTATCGAACCATCGGTCGAGAACCTGAAGTTAAAGAAGACGGAACCCATATCAACATCAACGAGACAATCGACGCCAGCGTGTTCAAGCGTTGGCGCGCCGATCCAGCGTATCGCCCGAACAACCTTGTTGAGTGGGCGCATCGCAAGAAGGTCGATCCAGCCCACTTGCAAACTTCCATTCGGGCTGACGATCCGCAGGTCGATGTGCCCGACCAATAGGCTTGCGCGAGATGTTGCTGCATAACTGGGGTCAGAGTGGATCACCCCCGATTTCTCGGACGGATTAATTAGTCACTCGGATCATGCTCTCAAACACTTCGGGCGAGCGATAGTCCAAGCTACTGTGTAGTCGCTGGCGGTTGTAGAAGCTCTCGATGTAGTCGAAGACCTGGCTCCTGGCCGTATCGCGATCGACGAATCGCTCGTGGTGCGTCAGCTCCTGTTTGAGCGAGGCGAAGAAGCTCTCCATCACGGCGTTGTCGCAAGGCATGCTCTTGCGGCTCATGCTGGCGATCAGGCCAGCCGCTTGAAGCTGCTGCTGATAGGCCTTGCTGGTGTACTGCGAGCCCTGATCGCTGTGGTGGATGGTCTCTTTGGGTGGATGTCGGCGTGCGAGCGCCATCGTCAAGGCATCGCTGGCGAGTGCCTGGTCAGGACGTTCGCTCATGGCCCAGCCGATGATGCGCCGGCTGTACATATCCAGCACGGCGGCCAGGTACGGCCAACCCTGCTGCGTCGGCACATAGGTGATGTCCGCGACCCACACGCGATCGGGGCCGGGACTGGCGAAAGGCCAGGTGAGCCGGTTGGGTGCCGCAGGCACGCGTTGATACGAGCTGCGCGTGCGTAGGTAACGCCACGCTCCGGCGCAACTGATTCATCAAAAAGCCGGCTTCCGCCTTACCGAGGAAGTTGGTGATCCATCTTCAGTAAATCGCTTCTTCAAGCCCAATCTCTTTCGTACAGGCGGATCGGGCCCAAACCGCTTCGCTACGTAGAACCTGGGCGTCGACTTACCTGTTGACCGGCTTAAGGTCATGACGGCTAGCGAGAAGAGCGACGTCCTTTGGATTGGCGCTGTGGCGAAGGCGTTGTAGAACACGCTGCTGCGTCTCGGGCGTCCAGAATATTCGCAGGCGTTCACGCGCCCGAGTTACGGCTGTGTAGAAGATGCTGTGTGTGATGTCGCCTTCATTGGCGTCGGTTATCACTATCTTGACGGAGTCGAACTCAAGGCCTTGCGCCTTATGGATCGACACGGCATAAGCCACCTGAAACGGCACGGTGGTGTTAAGGGAGTCGTCGTCCTCATCGCTAGCATCGTACTCATAAACGGAAAAGCGCAAGGTCGAGTCACCGATCCATTCGAGCTCATCGCTGTCGACATCGAACTCGCTGAGTGGACGATCGAGCTCAATGTCGAATTGGATCTGACCAGTGACGTGCTCGATGCCGGCGATCCGACCCTTAAGGTTGTTATAGATCACTGACCGGAACCGCTCGGTATCAAAGAAGAGAACAGGGTCGCCTATCTTGTATGTGGACTCGCGCCAAGTGGTTGCTGCACCGGGGTTACTGCTCTGCAGAAATCGGTTGATGTTGTTGATGCCGTAAAGACCGTCGTAATTCAGGCACAGGATGATCTCGTCCCCGCCCTGGGTTTCGAACAGTGTCTTATCGAGCACTCTAGAGTACCCGTTGCGCGATATAGCCTCGGCGATGTCGTCGTCGATGTTACGAACCTTGTTCCAGAAGGCCAAGAGCGATTCGTTCTTTGTTCTGAAAGGCGTCGTCAACTCGAATACCGACGAGCTCGGTATGAACGAGCGAATGATTCCGAACCAGTTGCCAAACTGGATCGACTCGATTTGATAGACATCGCCAACGAGTACAAGCAACTTGAAGGCCGTCTTTTTCAATACCTTAATCAGGTCGGCATTGCTAACCGTGCTGCACTCGTCGATGACGAGTAGGTCGTACTGCGGATCAGTGGCAGTTCTATAGATCTGGCTGCTAATCGTTCGGAAGTCCGAGTTCTGTGCAGTTACTCGGCGCTTGAGGTTGTCGGTCGCAGGATGCGTGTGAGCAAGGAAGAGCTTCTTTTTGTCGTTAAAGTATTTGGCGACGTGATCCACCATCGTTGACTTGCCAGTTCCGGCTGCGCCGTAGATCAGAGCCACGCGTGATTGAGTAAACAATAGCTTGAGCGCATCCCTCTTAACATGGTCATCGATGTCACGAGGTACCTCAACGAGCCAGCGTTCGACAGCTTGGGTGTACCCGGCGATTCCCGATGACGCGAACTCCTGGAGCATCTTAACGATAGCGACGGTGTCATCCTCATACCCACGGATGAAGACGTGTCCCTTGTCGAGTACGAGCCAACGTTGAGTATGTGTGTAGTAGAGCTTGTTGTTGTGAGTGGAGATCAAACCATTGACGTCCCCAAGCTCTTCAAGGTCTACCGCGGGCGTGTAGAGGATTGCGTGATGCTCCACGTTATTCTTCACGCGTCGAGCGAGCAGTTCATCGTTCCGCCCAGTAGGGTCGAGACTCTCAACAAGATCCCAGTAGCGGGGGTTATGCGCTGGCAGCGAGGTGCAGAACGGCATGGTATCGAACGGGATGCAACCGTACTGCAGCTTCATCCCGGAGAGAGGGCCACAGCCTTCACGGAAGTACTGTGGCTTGAGTGTTTGATTGTGCATCCGTAGCATGAGATGGCGGAGAACGTTGTGGCCCCGAGCGGCTGATCTCACGATGCGGCGTACTTCATCCAGGATTGGAAAGATCTGTGCCTTTGTATCACCTATGCCTGCCGTCCTCGCCTGTACGTAAATGTCGTCGGGCAGATCAAGAAGGTCGAGCAAGCTGCCTGAGCCGGCCGTCAGGCCGTGCATCAGGTAGCGATACTCCCCCGAGTTTGTCCGAACATTCAACGCGATTCCTAAAAGACGTGCGAAGTTATTGAACTCGCACGGTCGGATCGAGACCTCCCAGTGCCGAATAATCGTGATTGGCATCATTTGGCCAAGTACTTGGATCGAATCTCGCTGGAGCGTCAACATGGACGCGTACTTATCAGTCAAGTCGATGTCGGTGAAGGCGATGATGCGATCGAACTTGTTCACCTTGTTAATGGCGCGGTAGAAGGTGACCTCGTAGTAAACGCGACCGTTCCGGAAAAATGGGCGAGTCTTATGAATGTAGTACCTATCCGATGAGTTTCTGTCCAGCCGAGCCGAGCGGACTGCTTCAATCCTTGCCGCGATCTTCTCGTGGTATTCCTGCAGCGATGGATCCAAGTCAATCGGAAAAGCCTCGAGATTCGCCAGCACTGAGATTCCACAGTTTTGTTGAAGCAAGCTGCGGATACGATAGAGATACTCGTAATACTTGAGCATCAAGCGTTCGGAAGCATCCCCGTCCAACGTGTAGTGAGAAGCACTTTTCTGAAGCAATTTGTGGAATTTACCGAGGAAGTTGAAATTCGCCTTGTTCCTGACGAAGGCGAGCCCCGGTTCTATAGCGGCGTAGTTGAATTCGGCGTCGGATGAGCCTGCGTGGAGACGGACCGCAACACCCTCGACTAGGTTGCGAAGCTGTGCGAGGACGTTCTGGGAAAGCAATGCTCGCTGACCAGCGAGTGATTCGATATTCCGACAGATCGTCTCGTCAGTGCTCTGAATCTGTCTGCTGACCGTAATCATCGGCTGCCAAGTTCCGTTTGATTAGAGAAAATTACCGGCGTCCTGATTGCCCAGGGGTGGCCTTGCATCTCGCATGGGCGCCTGGATCAGTATTGTTTGCCGTTCCCCGGTCTCGAAGCCTACGCATTCGCGAAGTCGTTCACCTTTTTCCCGAAACAGGCACCTGCAGCAAATCGGTGATGTCCACGCCCAATACTTCAGCTAGCCGTTCCAGACCATCTATTGAGATGTTGGTGACGCAACGCTCAAGTTGAGACACGTATGTACGATGAAATTCTGCGACCTCGGCTAGCTGCTCTTGGCTTAGTCCCTTAGCCTTGCGCAGGTTGCGGATGTTTGCGGCCACGCGGTTGCGGGCGCTTGGTGCTGATGGCGGCGGAGACTTGGACGGCATGCGTCCAGCCTGACCGTCTACCGGGTTAGGTTCTACAGAATATAACTCTACTTCTAATAACCTAATATTCGGCACGTAATGTGCTGATGATTCGCAGCGCTGTGTTACGCGAGGTGGCTAACGCTGTGAGTGCAGACAGCGCTCCGGAGTCGTACGAGCCGGGCGATCAATCCGCCTTCCCACTGGCCCCGTAAATCTGCGCCGGTGAACCGCAGTTTTTCCTCATGATTGCTGCGCTCTCTGGAGTTACTAGAGGAGCCATTTTTCTATTTCGGGGGCTGCATCAGGGAAAGGGCATCCACTCCAAAGACTTTCGCGAACGCCTCCAGGCGCTCGACGGAAATGTTGGTGACGCGGCGCTCGATCTGCGACACGTACGTGGGGTGGCACGGCACCAATTCACTGAGTTCCGCTTGCGTCAGACCCATGGCATCGCGGCGGCGACGGACGTTCACCGCGATGTGACCGAGAGGGCTCGACAGGGGTGCAGGCTTGCGCTTGGGCTTGGACTGGGAAGGCATAAGCCCAGCCTGTCCATCTACCGCCTTGAATTCTACAGATTATTACTCTACTTTATATTACTCTACATAAATGCGGCGTCCATGGTGCTGCTCAGTAGAGGCCGTGTCCGCGAGTGGACCGGCAAGCCAAGCAGGCCAACCCAGGGGAAAACAGAGGATGAAGACACGCACGCTACGCAACGCCATTTCCATCGCCTTGCTCATCGCCGCCACCGGTACCGGTGAGTGGGCCATGGCCCAAGACGCCACAAAGGACACGACCACGCAGAGCAGTGCGCCAGTGACCTACGCACCGGCCAAGACGCAACCTAAAAAATCGACCGACAAGTCCGCGGCACCAGCGGCACCGCCGGTGTCGAATCTATCGAGCGTCACGGTCACCGGCACACGCATCCGCGGCGGCACCACGCCATCGCCGATCATCACGATCGATAGCCAGCAGATCCAGCAGGAAGGTTTCACGGATCTCGGCGAAGTGATCCGCAGCGTGCCGCAGAACTTTTCCGGTGGACAGAACCCCGGTGTACTCACGGGCAACTTGGCCGGTGCGGGCAACGCGAACCAGAACATCACTGGCGGATCGAGCCTGAACCTGCGTGGCTTGGGCGCCGATGCGACCTTGACGTTGCTCGACGGGCGTCGCATGGCATATGGCGGCTTCAGCCAGGCGGTGGATATCAGCGCGATACCGGTGGAGGCGGTGGAACGCATCGATATCGTGCCTGACGGTGCCTCGGCGATCTACGGCTCCGATGCCGTGGGCGGTGTCGGCAATGTGATCCTCAAGCGCGATTTCCAGGGGGTTACCGTGGGCACGCGCTACGGCGAGGCAACCCAGGGAGGCATGGGCAGCCGCGAGTACACCATCACCGCCGGTACCACTTGGAGTACGGGCGGGCTGATCGCGACCTACAAGGATATCTCGGTCGATCCCATCTACAGCAGTCAGCGCGACTACGCCGCGCAGCTGGTTGATCCCACGACCCTGTATCCCGGCAGCGACTTGCGCAGCGGCCTGATCAGCCTGCATCAGTCGCTTGGGGACGTGGCCGAACTGCGCCTGGATGCGCTGGACTCCACGCGCGATCAACTGCAGATGTATGGGTCCAGCGGCGGGACCAGTCGCGTTACGCCAAACACCACGACGATCCTGGTTTCGCCCGGTCTGGACATCTGGTTGCCGCACGACTGGACGCTGTCGCTCGATGCAACCGCTGGCAAGGACACCCACAACGAGTACAGGGTGGAGACCGTGACCGCCAACGCTGCAACTCTGCTTACCGATGCCTGCTATTGCAACACCAGCCACAGCTATGAGCTTGGCGCCGAAGGGCCATTGTTCGCCTTGCCCGGTGGCGATGCGCGTCTGGCGACCGGCATCGGCTATGCGCAGAACACGTTTGGCGATATCGACCATGTCACGCCAGCCAATACGATTCGTGGCAGCGAAGGCGACAGCTTCGCGTATGCGGAAGCCGATCTGCCGCTGATCGGACCGGACCAACAGATCGGCGGCATCCATCGCTTGAGCCTGACGGCCGCGGTGCGGGGCGAGCGCTACAGCACCTTCGGTGGTGTCACGACGCCCAAATGGGGCCTGCTTTACGACCCCAGCGACGACGTCACGCTGAAAGCCTCCTGGGGCAAGTCGTTCAAGGCGCCCACGCTGTTTGAGCAGAACTATGCGCAGAGCGCGTATCTGTTCTCGCCGAGCAGCTTCGGTGGAACCGGGTATCCCGCTGGCTCTACCGTATTGGACCTGGATGGCGGCAACAAGAATCTCAAGCCGGAGCGGGCTACGACCCAGTCGGTGTCGCTGGCGTTTCATCCCGAAGCGCTGCGCGCGCTGGAGGCGGAACTGAGCTGGTTCAGCATCGACTACCGCGATCGGGTGATCCAGCCGATCGCCAATGCCAGCCAGGCATTGAGCAACCCGATCTACGCGCCTTACGTCGACCTTTCACCGACGCCGCAGGCGCAGGCGGACGTCATCAACGCTGCGGGGACGTTTTACAACTATGTCGGTGCGCCTTACGACCCGAGCAAAGTGGCGGCGATCATCTACACGCAATACGCCAATGTGGCCCAGCAGCACATCCACGGCATCGACCTGTCGGGCTCGTATCGGCTGAAGCTGGGGCGCGGCGCGTTGACTATGCGCGGTTCCGCCAGCTGGCTGGATAGCACGCAGCAAACCTTTGCCGACCAGCCAGCCTATCCGCTGGCGGGCACGCTCTTCAATCCACCCAAGACCAGTAGTCGTGTTGGCGCTGTCTGGACGCAGGGCGGTTTCAGCGCTTCACTGTTTGCCAATTATCGCAGCGGGGTGACCGACCAGACCGACGCGATGAAATCCGCTTCCTTCACCACGTTCGATGCGGCGCTTCGCTATGCCATCGGCAATCGCAACGATGTGTGGTCCGGGCTGGAATTCGCCTTGTCCTTGGACAACGCCTTCGATCGCGATCCACCGTTGTATCGGGTCACATCGCCGCTCTATGTGGCGCCCTACGACTCGACCAACTATTCAGCGATCGGCCGCTTCCTGAGCCTTTCCGTGTCCAAGCACTGGTGATGTCCTCTGGGTGCCGGCTGCGGCCGGCATTCCTTGAGGGCGGGAGAGAATGACCATGTCTTTGTTGAAGTGCATCGTGCGGCCCCTGCTCGTTGCAGGTGCCTGGTTGGCCGTTTTCACGTCCGTTTGCCATGCGGATGTTGTTTCGCCTCGTCGTCTTCTGGAGGTGGCCGATATCGCGAGTCCGACGGTATCGCCGGACGGCCGCCGCGTGGCATTCCGGGTCGAGCGCGCGTCGGTGGAACGAAATACCTACGACACCATCTGGTACGTGCAGAGCCTGGACGATGCATCGCCCAGGTGCGTCGCCGATGGCGGCGTTCCGCTGCGCGACTCGGCGGGTGAGTCGTTGCCTCCCCAAGTGGTGTGGTCCCCCGACAATCGCTGGATCTACTATCTCGCCCTGGTCGACGGCAAGATCGATGTATGGCGCGCGGCCGCTGACGGATCGGGCGCAGAACCTTTAACGCATGACGCGGCGGACGTGCGCGATTTCGCGTTGGACGAGGGCGGCCGCGTGCTTCGCTACAGCATCGGCGCGACGCGCGAGGAAGTGCGCGCGGCGGAGCAGGGCGAGTACGACGACGGCATCCCTATCGACGCCAGCGTACCGATCGGCCAGGGCTTGTTCCGATCCGGCTTTGTCGGCGGCCGCATGGCGACGCAGCGCTTCGACAAGGTCTGGTTCGACCGTGTTCCGCTTCTAGCCGACGTGCCGGATCGATGGACGGAGATCGACCTCACTACAGAACTGAGGCGGACGCTTGCCGGTGCGGATGTGCCTTCTGCGCCGACGCCGGCTTCAGGCAAAGCAGGCATCGATGGCGACCCCTGGAAATCCGTTCGCGATCCGCATGGCAGCGGGGTGGCTCTGTTGACGCGCATTGGCGACGGCACGGGGCAGATGTATCGGCCCGACGTTTTGCTGTCGGCGCTCCGGGAGGGACGTGCGCAGCGGGCCATCAAATGCGTGTCGGCGCTGTGCACGGGTAAGGCCATCACGGGAATCCAGTGGCGTCCCAGCCACGACGAGGTGTTGTTTACCATTACCGACCCTGACATGGGCCTGGCGCAATCGATCCTTCGGTGGAACGTCGATACCGGCGAGGTACGGCCGGTCGTACAGTCTCGGGGACTGGTTAACGGCGGTCGCGATCCATCATCGAGCTGCGGTGTGTCGGCCGACACGTTGGTATGCGTGACAGCAGAGGCCGATCGTCCGCCGCGGCTGGAGTGGATCGATCTGGAACGTGGACAGCGCCACGTCCTGTTTGACCCGAACCTAGCGCTTGCCCAGGACATGGTCAGGGTTGCGCCTGCGCGTCTGCTGCGATGGCGGGACAAGCAGGGGCGATGGTTTACGGGCCAGTTTTATTCGGCGCGACGCCGTGGCGATGGTCCGATGCCGCTGTTCGTCACCTATTACAGTTGCCCGGGTTTCGTACGGGGTGGCGTGGGGGATGAGTGGCCGCTTGCCTCCTTGGTGCAGGCAGGTATCTCGGCGCTGTGCATCAACGATCCGCCCGGATACATCATGGATGCGGTCGCGCGGCACGGGCAGGGTATGGCGGCAGTCGAAAGCGTGATCGACCTGCTGTCATCGGAAGGCGAGATCGATCGCGTACGCGTGGGCATGGGCGGACTAAGTTTCGGTGGCGCGGTGACGTTGTGGACAGCCACGGAGTCGGACGTACTGGCGGCCGCATCGGTCGCCAACCCGGTCGTGTCGCCGTACTACTACCTGATCGGCAGCATGAAAGGCGACGCCTTCCTCAAAGGCTTGCGGAGCATGTGGGGCTTGGGCGCGCCAAGCGAAACCCCGGAACGATGGAAGGCGATCTCGCCAGCATTCAAGCTGGACAGGATCCGCGCGCCGATTCTCTTCCAGCATTCCGAACAGGAGTACATGTATGCGTTGGACTACGAGATTCCGCTGATTCGAGAGCATCGGGCGGACCTCTACGTGTTCCCGAATGAGCCGCACCAGAAGTTCCAACCGAGACACAAGCTTGCGGTATACGAAAGGAACCTCGACTGGTTCCGCTTCTGGCTGCAGGGCTACGAGGATCCAACGCCCTCGAAGAAGAGACAGTACGCGCGTTGGCGGCAGATGAAGGCGAGCATGGCGGCGCGCACACCATGAGGTGGCCACACGATCTTCAGGCTTGGTGCCGTATCCAGTTCTCGACGGCGCACAGATCGAATATCCGCATGAACCTGTCGTCGCGGGTGCCCAGCTCGCGGTCGAAGAACTGCCGCAGGGAATCTGTGTCGAGCAGCCCATGCCCTTCGAGCTGACCCGTCAGCAGATACTCCCGCAGCCGATTCTTGTTCTGGCGGTAGACCGCCCCGGAGTAGTTCATGAAGGTTCCTTTACTGCGGCGGTGCAGGATGTCGGGAGGCAGGACGTCCGCAAACGCGTCGCGCGCGATGGCGCGATTTCGGCCTTCGGCTATCCACATCCAGCTTGGAACTTTCAGGCAGGCTTCCACGACGGGTTGGGATAGCAGCGGCATGCGCAGATGCCACTTCGTACCGCGCGCCAGGCCATCCCTGAAGACCTGGGTGCCGGCAAGATCGAAGATACGCTCCCTGTCTCCTGGCAGAGCGCCATCGGGTGCCGCAAACCAGGGATGAGGTTCCAGTATGTCTTGGGCCGGCGTGGCTGCCAGGAACGATCTGTCGGCTTTGCGGGGTGGCCTCGGTGGAGCGAACAGTTTCTTGAGCGCTAATCGACCGGCCTTCCAGACGGTGCATTGATGCAGTTCGGCGAGGTTGGAGATCGCTGCGAGTCCGGCGATTATCCCGCGTTCCCGAAACGCGTCCGCGGCGGGAGCAGCCGTTCTCGTATAACAGAAGACCGTATCGCCACCTCCTCCGGAGAAGAAGCTGCTGACACCCAACCGCCTGCCGATCGTTTCTTTCAGCTCATTGGAGGCATGCTGAAGAAACCATGTACTCGGGGCGACCGCATGCGATGGCGGCGGAAAGTCGAAATGCGCGTTATCGAATCCAAGTGTCTCGATATGGAGCTCGGCGCGAAGCACATCGGCCATCAAGATGGCATAGTGCCGCTCGTCCGCACCGGGGACCGGCGTGATCAGGTTGCAGCACGCGACGTGCGCATATGCATCCTTCAGACAAGCAGCGATGATGGATGAGTCCAGCCCTCCCGATAGTTCCAGCAGGAGGGATTTGTCCGTCTCGGCCCAGCGATTCACCGTAGACGCTACCGCGCGTCCAACGTCAGCTTGTGCCTCATGCCGATCACGATGCCGGCGTTGCGGTGCGACGAAGTCCCACGGATTCCAAACGTTTTCGATGGACGTCCCGTCGCCACGCATGTCGAGTCGGCAACCTGGCAACAGTTCGCTTAACCCGACAAGCCCGGTGCGCTCCGTTTTGAGATAGGGATAAATCAAGTTGCTGCGGATGAAATTCCAATCGATTTCCTTGGTGTACAGGCGCGCATGCGTTGCGATCGAAATATCAGAGGTGACAAAGCCGCCACGTAACGAGTAAACACAATCGACTCCACCGGAGGGATCGCGCATGACCGTCGTCGCGTTCGGGTCGCCGCTCGGCACACGAAGAAGCAGGTACTCGCCCCAGAGCTCGTTGATGACATGCTTCGCCAGTTCGCCGCGTGACCATGCGCTGGCCAACTCGACACTATCGATTGGCGAATGGTTATCGCGGGAGAAGACGTGGCCGATGAGTGCGCTATCGGTCGACAGGCTGAGGACGGGTGTCTCATCTGAGGCATAAAGCTCGATATGACCTAAGGTCAGCTTGTGTTGCAACCCGATCTCTCGGAGTGCGTGGTCGATGTCGTTACCGTTACCGATTACGCGCGCGTGATGCCCCCGAAGCAAAGCGATATAGCGATACATCACACGACCCGTATCGGTGTATGGGAATTGACGTTTCCCACGGTGTCGTTCAAGACAAGATCGTCCACCTGTGCCCAGCAATGCGCGGAGAAGGGATCAAGGGCGACGCCGAAGACGACGTGGGCGTGCAGCTGTCGTCGGCGAAGAAACTTTGTCATGGCGACGGAATCAAGCAGGCAGCACATATCCACCGGGACATACAGGCGTGCACGTCTGTACACGGCGGCGACATCGGAAAGTCGGTGTGCGAGTAATGCTGTCGGTCGCGTGGTGTTTACTGGCTGGATGTGCCTGTCGGCGCCAAGGCCATCAAGGACATGCTTGAGGGCAAAGAGTTTCAACTCCAACTTCGTGTGCAAAACGATCGCGAGGACTTCCATTAGCTCAAAGGCTCGAATTCTCTGTTTTGCGTATGGCGCTTCCATGGCGCTGCGTAGCGCAGGCTTGATGCTTCTTCGGCCGACGCTTGTCGAGCTTGGCTGGTCAACCAATATGTTTCGTTCGATCAACCCGCTTATGTCCGTATCCGAATTTCCATCTCCTTCCAGGTGGGTGACCAAGGCGCGTTCCAATGGCTGTGGCAGACGGAAGTACCGGTCGTTTTTGATATCGAGGAAGACAATTTGTTCGCCTACTCGGCAGAAAGACAGGTCGTCACGCACGGCGTAGTGGGTCATATCCATGCCTCCGAGAGAAGAAAAGGGCGCACCGGATCTGGTGCGCCCCTGTGGCTTAGTCCTGGGCGATGCCCAAAGTGGTGAAGCCCCCCATTTCTTCGCCGGTCAGTGGGCCGCCTAGGGTGTCGGTACTGACAACGCCGAGTACGACAATCTCTTCTTTCGAAGCGTCGATATGGAGCTTGTTTCCTTCAATTTTGTTCATGCCTGCTCTCCTGACTGAAAGGGCGCGCCTGAGGCGCGCCCCGTTGTTCACTCTTCAGAAATACCCAGGACGTTCTTGCCGCCGATCTCCTCGCCCGCAAGCGGGCCGCCCTTGGTTTCAGTACTGGCGACGCCAAGCTCGATGACGTCTTCCGGCGTTTCGTTGCAGATGTTCTCGTTCGTGTTCATCTCGATCTCCTACGGGTGCGTCATGGCAGTCCCATGACGCGCGCAGCGTAGGCGCCGGAAATTTTGATTTTCAAATGATTATTGCGTTGTCATTCGATGATTATTCCGGGAGCGTGATCGTCGTCATGCAAGGCACGACTCTGCCTCGGCGCTCTTTCGTCTGACGCGCGTTATAGCCGTCCATCTCATGTTGAATGCGGGCGAGAATGTCGCATCCACGGGCACATGCATGCTGCGTGGCTTGGTCATGCATGAGAGTGTGATTTCTCGCGGCAACCGCTGTAGTCACCCACGCGAGTCAACGGGGTAGAGCTTCGGTGAGATCTAATGCAGGTAATCGTTGCCGTCACTGAGCAAAGCCACGATGCATGGGACGAGTTGTTTGCGGCGCTCGTGATAGTCGCGCAGTGCGGACTTCAGGGCTGGAATGTCGCGGGCCTGCCAATGTCGATTCAACTGCGAAAGTTCTTCGTAAGCGTGCTCGATCAATCCCTTTTTGGCCCGTCGTATCGGTGCCAGTCGGTCGTTGGCTCGCTTCACGGCATGCTGCAAGGACCAATGGCCTGTTGCGCGAGCGATCGCATCGAACAGCTGCCACGTCAGCTTGACCAGATCGTCGTCGGCAGATGCGATAACCAGGTTACCGCTCGGCTGAAATGTCGGCGCCACACCGATATCGCAGGCCATCAACAACAGGCGTTCCATCCAGTCGTAGAGGTCGCGCAGCGCGACTTCGGTGAGTAACGGAACGTGCAGCCCGCTGCGTGCGTGATCGGC
>Ga0302315_10002125_pt1 | contig 19092 bp, 13 predicted proteins | sample III_Palsa_N3_1_FD_200532 | JGI IMG/M metagenome (GOLD analysis project Ga0302315, IMG submission 200532) | Peat permafrost microbial communities from Stordalen Mire near Abisko, Sweden - III_Palsa_N3_1 | ecosystem: Environmental > Terrestrial > Soil > Palsa > Peat permafrost | place: Sweden...
AAATGGGAACTTGTGAAGATGTAGCTAAAATGGTTGCCTATTCTTGTCGGAAAGCGATATCATTTATTGCCGGGACAGAACCTATTATGGATGGCAGTTTGAATACGAGTTGAAAATTCTTTTAAAGGCTGCATAACTGGTAGTACGTATTAGAGCAAAGTCACATAATATCCCTATTTGTCGATCCAGTTCAACTGGTCAATCCTATATGTTTTTGTGGAAGTTGTGAGAAATTTGTAAAAAAAAACCAACTTGCTACAGTTGGGTTATTCATTGATTATCACGCTTCCCTGACCGGACAAAAATTGAACCATCTGGTGAGCAATTGAAGGTTTTAAACCGATTGGATGTAGGTTACTAATGCTGCCATCCTTAGTTTGAGATGGAATTCCATTTTCAGGGGTTTACCGCCATTAATGCTTCCTCAGGAGACTTAAGAAACAATTGATATATTTTTTCTGTATCTCCTACATGAATTTCCAATTCATCTTTTTCAAAACTGGCGATGAACCAGGCTGCCACTTCCGCCGCGGTAATTTTGGGAGCATCTAATCCTTTTGCCAACGGGGTTTCAGTTAAAGGTGGCATCAAATCAAAAAACTTAATACTTGACCCCTTTCTTTTCAGCGCGAGCCGCGATGCCAGGGCGAATGAATGTAATGCGGCCTTAGTAACACTGTAGGTAGGGTAATTCAGGTTTGGGACGAATGCAAGTCCGGACGTAGTAACTACAAACGCCGCTTCCTCTTTGGTACTTAATAATGGCTCCAAAGCATGAGTGAGCCTGACGTTTGCAATATAGTTGGTATTGATCTCCGACTTTGCATATTCCAGATCATATTCGGTGCTGTAAAGGGAATAGTCATTAGCGGCGCCCGCATTGAGTATGGCAATATTCAATGTGCTATAATTCAGCTTAATCGTTTGGATGAGTTTATTGATATCATTCTCGTTAGTCAGGTCTACAGCAATTGCGACCGCGTTTTCCAATTTTGCTGCTTCAATTTTAAGCTGGTCGATTGACCTGTCCGCCATAATCACTTTATTATTTTTTTGGCTGAATAGTTTAGCGATTTCCAGACCTATGCCACTGGCCGCGCCTGTAATTAAAATAGTGTTTCCTGATGTTTTCATGGTTTTTTTTAAGATTTAATAACTATAAATTCTTTTCGAGATTTTTTTTAAGGTCAGCCCTGATGATTCGTTCCCAGCCCTCTTCAAACCTGTGTCTTGCAAAATGAGGGTCTTGTGGAAAGCTTCCCAAACCTGTATGCGTGAGCTTCAGCCTTGTCTTGTCTTCTTCTTTAAATAGCTCAAAAGTTACTTCTGAACTTCCGGGATAACATTTATAAATCCAGCTATGCGCTAATAACTTACCGGTTATCACTCGAGTAACCCGCCAATCTTTTTTATAATTTGAACCATCGTCGGTGAATTGAAACTCAAAGCCGACAACAGGCTTAAATCTTATAATTTGGGGAAAATACCATTCCCTCATCCGATCTTCCTCCGTAATAGCTTGCCAGACTTTTTCTATCGGAGCATCGTACACTTGTTCAATTATAAATGGAGTATCCATACGGTTAATTATTTAACGTTACTAATTCGTAACATCTAACCAACGGTTAAACAATTCCATGGTTTTTAATGTTATGGTATCTTTGAGGATACTGAAATGAAAGATCAAGAGAAACATATTTTTTACCGTGATGTGCAGGATGCACTGGATCTGATGAGAGGACGATGGCGCGGTGCCATAATGGCCTCCCTATGTGGTGATCCAAAACGTTTTTTAGAACTTAAGGCGGACCTAAGCCCGGTTACATCACGAGTGTTGATTAAGGAATTGAGGTTTTTGGAACAGAATAAGCTAATTACGGTTAAAAGGAGTATTTCAGCGGAAAATTCAGTCCTTTATGCCCATACTGAACATGGCAGCAGTTGCGGGCCTATCATCCTGCAACTGCGCGACTGGGCAGTAAAACATCGAGTTATTATGCTGGAGTCCATTAGAGGAAAATAACAGTTTTCTACACTCAGCTTGAGCTTAATATAGAACCGATGAAAACTTAATAAGCTTCCTTATGTGGAACTTTGATTTTATAAAAAGGAAGATGTTTTAGGTAAAGCTTGCTTCTTATTATCCCTAACACTTAGAATCTTTGCTGCAAGTTCTTTAACTTTTTGACTTGAATTTGGCTCCTGTAAAGCTTTAGCGGCATCGTGGAAAGCTTTTGTTATCTTGGATTTTGCCGTAATATTTATATTTAGCTGATTTTATGCTACTATCAAATATATCATACGCTGCACCCACTATAATTATTGGCTTTCTACAACTTATCCAATTATCTTATTGTAATCTATACCTTTTATCGTTATATCTACGGATAATTAAAATATAGTTGCTTTCTGGAGAACCTGGCCTATATTTGGATTAAGCTGGAAAATTTATATTTATGGTAATAGTGTGAGGGGATATGTTGTGTCGGTAACACTTTCTTACAATCTCCAAATTAAGGATTTAAAATTATTTTTGATTTAAATAAGATATTTATTGACTCTGCCAAAGGATATAATATGTATCTCACTTCTTGTAAGCCTTAATTCAAACCTCACCGGTGTTTGTGTCGTAAAACTTTCGATATATCCTATTAACCAGTCTTGTATAGCAAAGTTTAAAATATGCTCAACCGTTATGTCAAGATGAGAAACGTTAAAACGCCCTTTATTTTAAAAAACTCGCACTGGCAGATGTCGTTTTCTTTTCGTGAATTCTTTGAAACAAAAAAGCTGCAAAATCTTTCTCATTGAGTGATTGGCTGATAGGTTGGGCGGTATTCGGCTTAAGTTTTTCATAATATTAAAAAAATGGAGTTGTAATGACTTTTAAAAAGCGTTTGATATTAGATTAAAAAATACTTTAGGTATTATAACGCTTTTTTAAACTATTTTGCGGCACAAAATGGGGACTATTTACTGAATAACTTGCTAAAGCCATGGAATTCAAAGGGTTATGTCACTTCAGTGCGAATTTGCCCGCGTGTGTTGTTCCATATTCTGCCGTCTCTTCCGTCTAATAAGCATTTAGGGTTCAGTTTAGATGCATCGGTGGAATATCGCCGCGTAGCAGGAAAAACAATCCTCAATCGGGCAGCATTTGCTTTTTAAAAAACTATTACTTATAATTGATTTAACATAACGAACAAATTATCAGCATGCATATTGAACGTAATCCTTTAAGTTTTGAGGAAATGTTCCATTCTTATAAGGAACGAGTGTATAGTTATGTGCGGGCTATCGTTAAGTCAAATGATTCTGCCGAAGAAGTTACTCAAGAAATCATGATCAAATTGTGGCTTTGCCGTGAAATGATTGATCAGGTCGAAAATCTTGACGCCTATATCTATGTTATCGCAAGAAATAAATCGCTAAACCATTTGCGTAAAGCAGCCTATGATATCCGCTTACTAAACGAATTGAAAAGCTTCATTCCCGATGAATACAGCAATACGGAAGACCGGATGGATGTTAAAGATTATGAGTTGTTATTAAAAAACGCAGTAAATAAACTTTCTCCCCAACGTAGGCAAGTTTACCATCTAAGCCGCATCGACGGCTTAAACCATGACGAGATCGCAGAGCGTCTGCAACTTTCCAAGCAAACAGTTAAAAATCATCTGGTCGAGGCGCTCAAATCGATCCGCACACACCTTTCAATGACAGGCGGGGCGACGTTGGTACTCACTTTATACATGCTTTCCTGAAAAATATTTTCGGGGAGATTGGTACGATGCCATTTCCCAGGTGTCATTAGCTAAAGGAGGAAAATTTAAAGTTTTCTTAACAGCTAATTTATATGACACAATCATACCGTCTGCAACATTTATTCCAAAAGTTCCTGCGCAATGACTGTACAAAACAGGATTTAGAAGAACTCATCGGCTTACTCAACGAAATGGAAAACGATGAACTCGATGTACCGATGAAGGCGCTATGGGAAAAGTCTAAAGATTCTCAGCAGGGTCACCAGGTGGATTGGCAAAAAATGTACGGTGAGATAATGGCCTGTGAAGAAAGTCTGGTTACCATACATCAAATAAAACGGCGAAATTTCCGTCGGTTATGGATCAATACTGCCGCCGCAGCTTCAATCATTATTGCCGTAACTGCTGGAGGTTATTTTATTCTGAATAAAGAACTGCCCAAACAGAAGACTGCCCAGTTAATCACAAACGATATTGCTCCCGGTCGTAATCAGGCGACATTGACACTGGCTAACGGCCAGAAAATTACCCTGAAAAAAGGATTAAAAGGAGGGATTTTAGCTTTACAAGGGCAAACACGTATACAGGTTAACCAAAGCGGTATTGTTTACAGGGCTTCCAAATCAGAAGAAACCGTCAGCTATAATACGTTAAGCACGGCGCGGGGAGAACAGTCGCCTTACCCGCTGATTTTGGCCGACGGTAGCAAAGTCTGGCTCAATTCACAATCTAGTGTCACTTTCCCGACTGCCTTTAATCAGAAAGACCGTGTTGTCAAGCTGACCGGGGAGGCTTACTTTGAGGTAAAACATAATGCCAGACAGCCATTCAAAGTCGAAACGGCTAATCAAACTATAGAAGACCTTGGCACCAGTTTCGATGTGAACGCCTATTCAGACGAACCCAATGCCAAAACAACATTAATTGAGGGTAGCATAAAAGTGGACAATGTTACCCTGAAGCCAGGCCAACAAAGTGATGGCCAAAAAGTAAAGGAAGTTGATACCGAACGCTTTATCGCATGGAAAAACGGCGACTTTGATTTTGAAGGCGACAATATCCAGACCATCATGCTTGAACTATCGCGCTGGTATAATATAGACGTCAGGTACCAGGGCGCACCGTTAAATACAGGGTTCTCGGCGGAGATTAGCCGCAGCAAAAATATCGGTGCCGTCCTGCACATGCTGGAACGTACGAAATTAGTTCACTTTAAAATTGAGGAAAGGAGGGTCACCGTTATCAAGTAGAATTTTACACAAAAACGGGGCCGAATAAAAAAGTCATTCCGGGTTCGAGCCGGAATGACTATGAGTGGGCCGCCTGATTATTCATCAAACTATTTATTAACCATACCGCGCCGCAATGTCTTGGAAAACCAACGGCGAGGTACCTAACCCAAACTAAGCGAATGTACGATTTTTATTTAAAAAAACGGTTATCGCCCTATAGCGGCTTCCGGCAAACCCTGCGAGTTATGAAACTCACCGCTCTGATCATTTTATTGGCACTAATGCAGGTGAGCGCCGTCAGCCTGGCGCAAAAAGTCACCCTGAAGGCGAAGAATGCCTCACTAAGTTCCATTTTCCGGCAGGTCCGCCAACAGACCGGCTATGACTTTGCGTACGGCACGCAGGACTTAGATGCCGCCAAACCTGTCACTATCGACATCAAGAATGCCGACCTGAAAGACGCGCTCGACGCCATCTTTAACGGCCAGCCGCTCGATTATACCATCGAGGATAAATCGGTGGTTGTTTCCGCCAAACAACCATCCTTGCTGGAAAAACTCAAATCCGCCCTGAACCTCGACATGATCGATGTCCAGGGACGTGTAATCGATGAGAAAGGCATGCCTATTCCAGGCGCGACAGTCAGAGTAAAATATTTAACAACTGCAGTTATAACTGACAAAGACGGCCGTTTTAATTTAACCGGACTTAAAGATAAAGACATTTTAATTATATCCTACGTCGGCTACCTGACAAAAGAAGTAGTAGTTTCTGCCAAATTAGATGATATTGTTTTGCAGATTAGTAGTTCCCAATTGGATCAAATAACGGTTATAGCTTATGGTACTGAAACCAGGCGCTTCAGTGTTGGGTCAACCGCAACAGTTACGGCTAGTGATATCGAAAAACAACCGGTAAGTAACCCGTTACTTGCATTGGAAGGCCAGGTAGCAGGACTGACCATATCGCCTACCAGCGGTGCGCCTGGTGCGGCAGTCCAGGTACAAGTCAGAGGGCAAAATTCCGTCCAGAGTAATCCCAATGCTGTAAACAGGCCATATGACCAGCCCCTGTTTGTTATTGACGGCGTACCATTTGCACCGCAAAATCAAAATATAAATTTAGGCAGCTCACTGGGAGGCACCACGCCACGTAGTCGCTATAGTGGATTAAGTCCTTTCAATAGTATAAACCCATCGGATATTGAAAGCATAACGATTTTAAAGGATGCTGATGCCACTTCTATATATGGAACGCAGGGTGCTAACGGCGTAATCATAATTACAACAAAAAAAGGTAAACCTGGTGAAACAAATGTTAATCTCACCGTAAATTCCGGGGTTGATGTAGCAACTGACCAGGTGCAAATGCTCAATACATCGCAATACCTTAGCCTGCGAAAAGAGGCGTTAGCAAATGATGGCATCAACCTGGCTACGGCTAATCCGTTGAGTTATCCTGACCTGTTTGTTTTTGATCAGAACAAATATACCAATTGGGAAAAACAATTCGTTGGGAAAACTACCCCAAACACAGATGCCCATGCAAGTGTTTCAGGCGGTACAACCAGTTCAACTTATTTTATTTCAGGTGGACTCACCCACCAGGATTATGATTTTCCCGGTGATTTTGCAGATAACCGCCTGACATTACATTCTAGTTTTCATCAAACGGGATTTAATGGTAAATTGAGCATAGATTTTGGGTCAGATTATGCCTACGATCATAATAACTCGTCTTCACAACCGGCTGTTACACAGGCTGTTTTGTTGCCGCCGAATTTACCTGATTTGATTGGTCCCTCTGGAAATTTGGTATGGAATTACAAAGGTGTCGATTTGTCATCATTGAATTTGGATGGTTATTTAAAAGAACCGAGTGACCTTCAATCATATAACCTGAATAATTTCTTACGGATTGCCTACCAGATAACACCAGATTTGAGGATTGGTTCCACCATGGGTTACAGTCGTCTTACAACCAATGAATCCCAACAATATCCGGCTGCTGCACAATCCCCATCATCTGCCTATGCTTATGCCATTTTTGCCAACAATAGTTTCCAGACGATTAATATAGAACCACAATTAGATTATAAACATCAATTTGGGAAAGGGTTATTAACAGCGCTAATTGGAGGCACTTACAAAAAAGATATAACAGGAGACAGCCAGCAACAGGGTTATGGTTATTCCAATGATGCTTTTTTAAATTCTATAGCATCCGCAACAACAATACTGGCCAGTTCCGCAAATACCCCTTATAAATACGTTGCTGGTTTTGCACGTATTAATTACGTATTTGATCAGGAATTTATCGTTAATCTTACCGGACGCCGAGATGGCTCAAGTAATTTTGGCCCTGGCAGGCAGTTTGGTAATTTTGGTTCCGCGGGGTTAGGATGGATTTTTACACAGGAAAGTTTATTTAAAAGTATTCCATTCTTTACTTACGGAAAATTATCCGGCAATTATGGTACCAGCGGGTCGGATGGTATAGCGCCCTACCAATATCAGGCATTTTGGGAACCAGTTCCATATGCTATACCTTTTCAAGGGACAGCCCCATATAAACCTTTAAATCTATATAATCCAGATTATAGCTGGGATACCAAAAAATCGCTGAATATTGGGCTTGATCTTGGATTTTTCCATAATAAATTACTCTTCAATGCCACAGTTTACCAAAACCGCACAGGTGATCAGCTCACCAACTATAACCTACCGATCCAAACCGGGTTTTCATCAGTATTGGAAAATCTAAATGCAGTAGTTCAGGATCGCGGTATTGAATTTTCTTTGACATCCAGTAATATAAAAACCAAAAATTTTAGCTGGACCACATCTTTTAATTTCGCCTCCAATCAAAATAAGCTGATTTCGTTCCCAGGCCTGGCTACATCCCCTTATGCCTATCTTTACACGATTGGAGAGCCTGTTACAGAAATCAACGGATTTAAATATAAAGATGTCAATCCGACTACAGGCGTTTACGAGTTTTACACGGCCAGTGGCGCTACAACCTATAGTCCTAATGATGCGATCAAATCGCAGGGGGGAGACTTGCAGCCTATAGCGAATTTAGCTCCTAAATTTACAGGCGGGTTAAGTAATACTATTAGCTATAAAAAATTCAGCTTATATTTCCTGCTTCAGTTCGCCAAGCAAACCGGAATGAATTACCTGGCTAGTGCTTACGGCGCAGGGGCAGTGCCCGGAACACTTACAAATGTACCGGCTGCGATACTTAATAATATGTGGACGAAACCTGGTGACGTAGCAACCGTAGAGCGAGCCACGTCTTTGACGTATAGCAGTGCGTATATTGGGACTTATTATTATGTTGAGTCCTCTGCGGCATATACCGATGCATCTTATATCAGGCTGAAGACTTTATCGTTGAGCTATAGTCTTCCATCTTCATTTCTTAACAAATTCGATATTAAAAGCTGCAAATTTTATGTGAATGCGCAAAACCTGTTAACCTTTACCGGCTACAAAATAGGTGATCCTGAAAACCCAGGAAGTATTTTCAATTTCCCATTACAGCGCACTATAGTTTGCGGTTTATCCTTTAACTTTTAATTAGTATTAGCATGAAAAACTTTATCGATATAAAACGATTTACATGGTTGATGGTCCTGTTTTCAGGTTTAGCAATAACGTCCTGCAAAAAACTCATCGAAATACCGGTTAATCCAGTAAATGAGATTCCGACCAGCGCCGTATTCGCTGATAGTACCGATATCATGAGCGCTGTCGCCGGAATTTATTATAATTTTAGCACATCCGGTTCACGCACTATTACCAGCGGCGCTATAACTTTGGATGCAGGCCTTTCAGGCGATGAACTTGTGCCATCGGCCACAGCAGGTTCGGCCCCGATCCAGATATATAGTAATAGCATATTGCCCAATAATGGATTTGCAAGCACCTTATGGACTACAGCATATACCTCACTATACCAGATCAATGCCTGCCTGGCCGGAATCTCAGCAAATAATACTATAAGCGCAGCGTTGAAGCAACAACTTACAGGCGAGATAGAGGTGGACCGTGCGTTGTATTACTTTAGCCTGATTAACCTGTACGGTGGGGTGCCGCTGGTTACCTCAACCAATTATTTGACAACCGAGTCCCTTCCCAGGGCAGCTGTTGCTGCTGTGTACAGTCAAATACTGGCAGATCTGACTGATGCACAAAAAAAGCTAAAACCGAATTACCCCTCTTCCGGGCATATTCGTCCCAATCTTTACGTCGCTGATGCCCTGCTTGCCAAGGTCTATTTGTTCATGGGGCAATGGCAGAATGCTGAAAATGCTGCCGCCAGTGTGATTAATTCCGGATTATATAGTTTGAATACAGATCTAAATACGGTGTATCTGGATGGTAGTACTGAGGCGATCTGGCAGTTGCCTGCAAAAGGTACGGTATTTGCAACAGCAGAAGCTTTTGTGCTGATTCCTTCACAAAATCTTTCAACCCCGGCCACCACCGTTGTGCCAACTTACTCGTTATCCAGCTACTTGCTGAATGCTTTTGAGGCCGGTGATCAGCGATTGGTGAAATGGGCGGGAAAAACCTCGGTTATCGTTAATGGGGTTGCAACTACTTATTACTACGCCTATAAATATAAAAATTTAAGAGCTGCAACCGCCCCGACAGAAGATTATATGATTTTAAGGTTGGCCGAACTGTACCTGATCAGGGCCGAAGCGGAAGCGCAACTCAATAATCTTTCGGCAGCCTTGACTGATCTTAACATGGTGCGTACCCGTGCGGGATTACCAAACAGCACTGCAGTGAGCCAAAATGATGTTTTAAATGCTATTATGCATGAACGGCAAATTGAACTTTTTTGCGAATGGGGCAATCGCTGGTATGACCTGAAACGAACCGGCGCTATTAATACCGTATTAGGCACTGAAAAAACGAACTGGAAATCAACAGATGCCGTTTACCCGGTTCCTTTATCTGAAATTCAAACTAATCCTTATTTAGTCCAAAATCCAGGCTATTAATTAAAATAATTCTTTTGAGATGTGAGTACCTGCTAATTAAAAATTAACAGGTACTCTACTCTTTTTGCCCTTTTTTATAAAATTAGATAATCAAACAATGTCAAGAATCAACTTAAAATATATCCGCTTCCTATTCTTCGCCGGACTGTTGTTAGCTGTACAGTACATGGAAGCGCAAACAAGGCCTGTAAAGCCAATTAATAAAGACGACAATGAAATACTGCCTTTAGATTCCGCAGTTCGCTATGGCAGGCTAACAAATGGATTTACTTACTATATCAGGCATAATGAAGAGCCTAAAGGGAGGACATTGATGTATTTGGTTAATAAGGCAGGCTCAATATTGGAAGATGAAGACCAGCGCGGGCTCGCCCATTTTATGGAGCACATGAATTTTAACGGAACAAAACATTTTCCACACAACGAACTGGTTAATTATTTACAAAAAATTGGCGTGCGCTTCGGCGCGGATTTAAATGCGTACACCAGCTTTGATGAAACTGTCTTTGAACTGCCTGTCCCTTCAGACAAACCGGAGCTGGTAAAAAGTGGCCTGGAAGTTATGCGAGACTGGGCGCAGGAAGCTACTCTTGATCCAGGGGAAATCGATGCCGAACGTGGCGTTGTTCTGGAAGAAAAACGTCTTGGGAAAGGAGCCCAGGAACGAATGAGCCGACAGTACTATCCGATGTTGTTAAACCACTCCAGATATGCCGAAAGAATTCCTATCGGTTTAGATACGGTATTGAATAATTTTAAACGCCCTACGATCTATAGGTTTTATCATGACTGGTACCGGCCGGACCTTCAGGCGCTGATCGTTGTTGGTGATATCGATGTTAACCAAATAGAGAAAGCTATAAGATCCAGTTTCTCTGATTTGAAAAACCCGGTTAATGAAAGACCAAGGCCAAAGTATACAGTGTCCCTTACCGGTAAAAACCAATTCATGGCGGTAACTGATAAAGAAATGCCGGCTACACAAATGGTAGTCTACATTAAAAGCAAGGCCCAATTGGTAAAAACTGAAAGTGACTATCGCAGAGCAATTGATGAGTCGCTTATCAATATTATGCTGAAAGAACGCTTGAACGAATTAGGACAAGCTGCGGATGCACCTTTTATAGGTAGCCAGTCAGGCTTTAGCGGCTTCCTGGGAGGGCTGAATACGTTTGCTGTTAGCGTATCTGCCAAACCAGGCGAATTGGAACGTGGTTTTAAAGCAGCCTGGCGCGAAGTACAGAGAGCCAAACAATTTGGTTTTACGATCACTGAGCTTGACCGTGCTAAAGCAGACTATTTGGAAGGGATGAACTCCGAATTGAAAGAACAAAATAAACTTAATTCGGTAAGTTATGTGAAGGAATACCAGCAGAATTTCTTACAACAAACAGCAGCACCTGGTATCGTTTACGAATACAATTTGGTGAAAAGAGATCTTCCCGGCATCAATTTAGACGGGGTCAATTATTTACTTAAAACAGCCATTAAAGAAACTGACCGGGACGTATTAGTGCTTGCCCCTGATAAGGCCAAAAATACACTTCCGGACGAAGCAGCCTTTGCAAGCTGGATAAAATCGGTAGCGCAAGAAACACTAAGCCCTTACATAGACGAGGTCAGTAAAAAGCCCTTTTTAATCATCCAGCCAAGCCCAGGCAAGATTGTTAGCGAGCAAAAAAATGATGAGTTAAATGTAATAACCTACACCTTAAGCAATGGCATAAAAGTCCTCGTAAAAAAAACCGACTATAAAAATGACGAAGTAAATTTCAGAGGGTTTTCAAACGGAGGTACCTCACTATACCCCGATTCGGTTTTTCACGCTGCACAGGCTGTTAATACGATATCCATGTATCTGGGGGCAGGCAATTACAGCCCTTCGGAATTGAAAAAATATAATGCTGGTAGGAAAATGGGGGTAGGCGTATCCGTTGATGCACGGCGGCAATTAGTGGTGGCACAAACGACAAATCAAGATCTGCAAGCGGCACTTGAATTGACATACGCCCGTATGACGGAGCCACGTAAAGATACCTCCCTATTCAAAGCTGAAATCGGAAAGGAACGAGCGGTCCTTGGTAATAGGGGAAATTCTCCTGAACAGGTTTTTCATGACACCGTTATTGCAGTAATGAGCAGTCACAAAATGAGAGATTTGCCCTTAACTCCCGAAGGACTGGACAAGATCAATCTTGATAAAGCATTTGAGGTTTACAAAGAACGCTTTGCAGACGAATCCGGCTTTACCTTTGTTTTTGTTGGAAGCATAGATACCTTGATTTTGAAACCCTTATTGGAAAAGTATATAGCGGGTTTGCCAGCTACTTATAAAGGAGAGAATTACAAGGAATTATATCACTATCCAACGGGAATAATCGAACGTGTTGTTTATAAAGGAACGGAACCTAAAGCAACAGTACTAATGAACTTTACAGGGACATTTCCTTATGGTTATTTAAATAATCTGAAATTAGACGCGCTTAGAGAGGTTTTGTCGATCAGACTAACAGAACGTTTAAGAGAACAGGAAAGTGAGGTTTATTCTCCTCAGGTATCAGCCGGTGCGTCGAAACTTGGAGGGGAATACTTCAATTTTGAAATTGGCTTTGGTTGCGCCCCCCAAAATGTTAACAAACTGATTGCATCTACCCTGGACGAAATCAATAAGTTAAAAACAAATGGGCCAACACAAATCAACCTTGATAAATATAAAACAGAAGCTATCAGGAAAATGGAAACTGACCAGCAGACCAATTCTTATTGGGAAAATTATCTGATTAGGCAACTTCAGGATAAAGAAGACCTCGACGAAGTTTTTAATTATAAAAATGCTATAAACGCCATAACCGTAGAAGATGTCAGGCAGATGGCTGAAGGGTATCTGACGGGAAAAAACTTTATAAAGCTAATTCTAATGCCAGAAACAGCTAAACCAGATACGACAGAAACACTAACCCACTAAGCCAGGGCTCTATTTTTATGAATATAAGAAATGCGACTTATCACGATGCCCCAGCAATTAAGCAATTACTGGAGGAATTGGGCTATATCTCAAGATTGAGCATATTGGTAAATCAAATCGAAATGATGTTTAATACAGACGATCACCAAATCTTTGTATACGAACTAAAAAAAGAAGTTGTTGGATTTGTATCGGTACATTATCTACCACAGCTGGCGTTTGACGAGATTAAAAAAGTGTGAGCGAATTTCAAGTTCATTACATGTACTGAAGAACACCTACGCATCAATTTTATATTCAGGTTACCAGGAATTGGGGGTAGGGCTGGTAAAACCCCTAACAAAGAGTGAATAACTTTAAATTGGCTATGCAGAATTTATTTAAGACCGTTTGGATACTGATATCGAGAATTCGACAGGAATTCTGGTTGGGCGAAGAAGTTCCTTTATACTCTGGAGCGCCTGAAACGATGATTGGTGAATCCTGTAAGGATATCCCGTATAGAATATTAAAAGTTGAAAGCTTTGCCCGTAATTCTGCTTCATTTTTTAAAGTTGAAAGCATGAAAACAAAAAAACAAAAGGATTTTGAACAAATGCCTGTAGTCAATTTCAGGGCAGCAGGGATCGACGTAGGCAGCAAATCACATTTCGCCGCTATTGGGCAAGGAAAGGAGGATGTAAGGGAATTTGGCAGTTACACCAATAATCTGCATGAATTGTGCGGTTGGCTGAAAGCGGCATCAATTACCACGGTGGCGCTGGAAAGTACCGGCAGTTATTGGCGGCCATTATTTATACTGTTGCAAGCCTACGATTTGAACCCGATTTTAGTTAACGGTAAGTACACCAAAAATGTACAAGGAAAAAAGACAGATGTGCTGGACTGCCAATGGATACAGAAACTGCATACAATGGGTTTACTGGAGGGTAGTTTTATCCCGGATCTATTTACCGAAACGCTGCGGCAGTATTGCCGGCACCGTAATTATTTGGTTGAAAATGCTTCAGATTACATCAATAAAATGCAAAGAGCATTGAGGGTGACCAATATCCGGTTGGATATGGCGGTGACTGACATTGCAGGCAAGTCAGGTAAAGACATTATTGAAGCCATCATTGCAGGGGAAAGGGACCCGGAAAAGCTGGCATCTTTGGCCAATATCCAAGTCAAGAAATCCCGGGAAGAGATCATATTGGCATTGACTGGCGACTGGCGGGACGAATACGTATTCGAACTCAGGCATTGCTATGAGGTCTATTGCTATTTCCATCTGAAGATAAGTGAATGCGATGAACAGATCGAAAATTTGCTCAATACCCGGATAGAAGCCAATGAAAAAGCTGACGGTGAAGCCAGGGCAAACTATACCAACAAATTCAAAATTAAGGGCAAAAACAAGCCTAAGATTAATCTTCCCAAGCTGTCATTTCAATTAACCGGCGGCATTGATCTTTGTGAGATCGAAGGAGTTAAGAGTGGGACGATAATGGCTATCCTGTCAGAAACTGGTATTGACCTGAAAGCTTTCCCAACTGCCAAGCATTTTGTCAGTTGGCTGCGTTTAGCGCCAAATAATAGAGTATCTGGTGGCAAAGTTATCTCCCACAGAACACCGAAAGGGAAAAATCTGCTGGCAGAGGCACTCAGGCGGGCGGCCAATTCAGTAGGACTTGCAAAAAAAGGCAGCCTTAGCGAATTTTTCAAACGCATTAACCATAAGAAAGGGCGGCTTGTGGCGATTACGGCTACGGCCAGAAAACTGGCTGTTATCATTTATAATATGTTGACCAAGAAACAGCCTTATCAGCCACAAGATCAGACCGACTACTTAAATAAAATAAGAATGAACCAGATTAGAAGTATGCAACGGAGGATTAATCAATTGAATGTTTTACCTCATGAACTTCTATTTGTAACAAGTTGATAAACAGATTTTTATATATGAGTTATATAGAATATCCGAAATATTTTACAAAGAGATTGGTCTACGGAGAGTAAGCCGCATGAAGCTTTTTAGTAAGCAGTTTAATAGTTAATTAAAAAAGAGGGCATTCCCGGATAACCGGGAAGCCCTTATTTAAATTGAGATGAAAACCCCATTATGGATCGTGCTGGGTTGGATTGTTTTATTTATCATCCGGGTCATTTCCTGGCTGATAAAAGACTTTCACAAAAACGGGCGCTAAATGCTTTAAGATATTCGCTTTTGTTCTTTATAGTTTTTTCATTTTTTAATAAAAATGATCAGTTAAATAAACTCATCAGTGGCGTCCCCGGGCGAGGATGCCGCTTTTTTAAATTACAGTTACAATATTCATTATGAAAAAATAAACTTGAAATAAAATATACACTTTCTGAATTCTTCCTTCAATAACATGATACCGTCAAAATAGATAACAGAATAGGATGGAAGCAAGTTAGAGTCCGCAAAAACGTGGGCATGACTTCATGCAGGCAAATATAACGCCCGGCCTTTATTGTTTATGTCTGGCTTACCCATAACTGCTGCGGACAATACAAAAGCAGGTATGCGGCTAAGGATACAAAATGAACGGCGAGTGGAGTTTGCATTTGAAAATCAGCGCTTTTGGGATGTTCGCCGCTGGATGATAGCCGAACAGGTTGATAACGGTATCATGCATGGCTTAAATGCAAGGCCAACTCCTCAGCAGCTTACCGCTACAGGGCTTGATGTTAACAGTTATGCTGCCGGCCTTGCGGTGTTTTATCAGGTAGTACCTGATCAGACAAGGGTCTTTCTGCCTAAACATTACCTGTTTCCTATTCCCCAATCTGAGATTGATATTGACCCTGAACTTAAACAAAACTATGGTTGGTAAGCTGCCTAAATATAAAATTGCTATAATTATTGCAGGTATGGTGACTGGCCATGGTCGCAGGAAGCATCGTAGCAAGCCATTTTGACGGCCAGTGAGGAGGTTGCCTTCGGCGGGATCATTCGGATGGCGCAGGCGCCTACTAGTTAATGAGAGGATTGCCATTATTACAATGGCAATCCTTTTTTGAAGGAATATCAAATTATTATATAATTATTTTTTAAGCTCATAGGCTCAAATGGAAATAAGCATAAAGTGCTTAAAAATAAGCTTCGCGATAACCTTATTCAACTATGTCCATTTTATCTGCCTTATTTATTAGCAAATAATAAAAAAAGGAAAACCATCACGTATATTTTTGAAATAGACAGTGCACTGAGAACCAAACGGTTTTATATACCGGAAAAGTCGTTGCCGGGTCTTTCGGAATTATATAACAAGTATACCCCATTCAATAACAGGCTTAATATTTAAATATGAAAGAAAACTCAATGATCGCATTTATTTTGCTTAGTTGGATGCTAGTTTATTCATCCTGTGATACTCCCTTTGGTAAAAGCAGGTACCAAGGTTTTGAAAATGCAATTGACATCAAACACATTAAATCATTACCTGGAAAAAAGACGAAAGTTTTGGATATTAAAATTCCTGCTTCAGGCAGCATGAATTTTGATTACAATAAGTACTTGCAAAAGGTATACTTTGTTAAACTCGAAACAACACCTGAATCCAAAATTCACGCTGTCGATAAAATACTACTAACGAAGGACAGGATCATCGTTGTAGATTTTAATATTGCTAAAGCAGTATATATTTTTAATTCTTCCGGGCGGTTTATCAAAAGTATCGTTGCGGATAAGGCTAATGCAAAAGCAATGATACCCGTTTTCTACGACGTTGCTTATGATTATGAACTTGATGAAATTATTTTACATAATCAGGTCAAGGCCAAATCATATTATTTTGACAAAGATGGCAATTTCAAAAGCATTGCGAAGGAATATATATATTTCACAGATTTTGCTAATCTCGGCAATTCAAAGTATTTCGTTTACTTAAATTCATTGGGAGGCAATGGACACATACCGGCACTTTCCAAGTCGGCCATTTACATCGGGAACAAAGATACAAGGATATTATATACAGCCACTGATGCCCTCAAGGGTATGCTTACGAATGTAAATTATGAAATTAACCGTAACCTTTCCATTATCAATAATAACAAGAATTTGTTCTACACACCCGAATTTTCAGACACCGTATATCAAATAAGCGGAGAGCCGGTAAATGTGTTCCCAAAATTGGCAATCCATTATCCCGGCGCGAATGTAAATGAAATCATTAGGAAGAGCCATAATAAAGGCATAAGTGAGTTTATTAAAATAAAAAATACAGATAAATATTACTCTTTCGAGGGAGAGGTCTTTTGTAATGATGATTCCGTTTACAACATTGCCAGTTATAAGAATGGATTAATAAGTTACTTCTATTCAGCAAAGACAAATAAAATAATCGGAGGAACTCCTGTTTCTAAATTGTTGTTAACCGATAGTACCCAATTAGATGGATACAGGTATCCTATAACTACTTTTAACAGCTATTTTGTCAGTATTTTATCCATATCAGATTTTTTTAACACCAAATGGAAGTCTTGTGCGAAACTTGCTGAAGTGAAAAAGGACATTAAAGCAGGCGATAACCCCATCCTTGCATTTTATAAACTGAAAGACTTTTGATCAAAATAACCATCTTATTATAAATGAACCTTATAAAATTATCATCGTTTCTTTTTAGCCTGTTCGCTTTCGTCTTTTTCCAGGCAGGCTACGCCCAGCAAAGGCCGGAGAAACTCAGAATCAATCCGGATGCTGCTATGGGCGGTACGGTTTCGCAATATATAGATCAGGTTCAATATATAACTTTTGAAAACAGCCCGCAAAGCACATTTAGTGAAATTGACCAACTGGAAGTAACGGATAAATATTATATTATCTGGGATAGAGCAACAGCCTCTGTGCTGATTTTTGATAAACAGGGTGGCCTTCATGCTAAAATAGAACCCAAAAAATTAGATCCCCAACACCCGAACGTTGACGGTTTTGTGTTTGATAAGCAAAAAAAGCTGATCAGGGTCAAGTACTATTTTGACCGCTCATTTTTTCAATCTTATTTTTTTGATTTGGATGGAAAATTGATAACAAAACAAAAAGACAGTATTCTTCAATCCCTCGGCCTCAAAATCAGTTTAGGAGGTAATTTTCAGGCTATTTCAAATTACTGGCCAACATTTTCGCACCCGAAAGGGGATACGATTGCCTACGAGTTAATGGTACGGGAAGAAGGCAAACTTAAACAAAAATACTTGCCTTACCACATGAACGTAAAGTACAATGATTTCAAAGTGAGCCAGTACTATAAGTATTTCTCGGCAGATCCTGTCACTGCAGATAGCATAGCCTATTATACCCGGGCATTTGATTATAATGTTTACAGGCTTACTCCCCATACCTTTCAGGCAGCCTACCGGTTTATTTTTCCGCTCCAGTTAAGCTTGCCCCCAAACTTCAGGGATGATACAGTTTTCAATGATAAAAGGGTAAAATTCATCGAACTGAACAAAAGAACTATTTACATGGTTGACGTTTTTTTAAAATCCGGCAACAACCTGTTTTTTACGCCATGTATTAATGATATTTTTTCAACTCTATCCTACATTTATAATCGCCAATCGCAACACCTGGTCTGTATCAATAAAATTGTATCCGATGCCGGTAGCTATTTTCTTCCTATTACCGATGCAGAGGTGGGTGGGACAGATTTTGTTTTTCATGGTTGCCTACGCTTTGATGGAGAAAGTTTTTATACCTCGTATTCGTCACCGCTATTTTTTCATCAAATGGAGGCCACAAAGGATAAGCATCCGCAATATCCCCCTTCTTTAATAAAATTTTTTAGCGATAAAAAGAATTTAAGAGGTAACCCGGTACTGGTGCAAATAAAGTTTAAACCACAACTGTAATTGAAAAGGAGTTGTTTTTTATTGCTGATCTGTTTAATGGGTTTGTCCAACGGTCAATGTTTTGGCCAAAAAAAGAATCCCACCTGGGTTGGTACTATCAGCGGCATTGTGTGGGACTGCCAGCATAACACTAATTAATAATAATTCTATATGATGAACCTGTTGATCCATAATTATCTGAAGAGTTGGAGCCTGCTAATTGCCCTGTCGCTGCTGTTTTTCCATCAGGGGTATGCTCAAAATGGACCCGTT
>Ga0302315_10002127_pt1 | contig 19074 bp, 16 predicted proteins | sample III_Palsa_N3_1_FD_200532 | JGI IMG/M metagenome (GOLD analysis project Ga0302315, IMG submission 200532) | Peat permafrost microbial communities from Stordalen Mire near Abisko, Sweden - III_Palsa_N3_1 | ecosystem: Environmental > Terrestrial > Soil > Palsa > Peat permafrost | place: Sweden...
TGAGGTTGTCGGCCAGATCCTTGCGTACCACTTCCGCGTCGATCAGCGCCTTCATCTCACGCAGCCCGGCAAACGCGGTGTAGTCCAGATATTTGCGGTAGACGAACGGCCGCAGCAATTCTTCCAGTTGCTCGCCGGCCTCGCGATCGCCAGCCACCGGGCGCGCCTTGATCCAGGCATAGCGTTCCCAGTCCCGGCCTTCGCTCTGGTAATACTGCTCCATCGCGCCGAAAGGCAACGCAAGCCGGCCCGCATTGCCGAACGGGCGAAGTCGCAAGTCGACCCGTGCGCAGATGCCGTCCATGGTCGGCTCGTTCAGCAGGCGCACCAGCTGGCGCCCAAGCCGGACGAAATATTCGCTGTTGTCGAGCGGCCGGGCACCATCACTCTGGCCACCCTGTGGGTAGGCCAGCACCAGATCGATATCGGACGAAAAATTCAGCTCACTGCCGCCGAGCTTGCCGAAGCCGATCACCACCATGCTCTGCCGTTCGCCGTCCTGATCGCGGCTGTGACCGTAGCGCGATGCAAGCGCGCGTTCAGACCATGCCAGTGCTACCTCAAGCAGCACTTCGTAGAGAATGCTGGTCGCCGACAGCGTTGCGGGCAAGTCGTCCAATTCATTGACGTCGCGAAACACCAGCCGCAGCGCTTCGGCGTGGCGGAAACGGCGCAGCACCTTGAAACTGGCGACTTCATCGTCCGGCAGCTTCACATCATCGACGCGGGCGTCTGCCGGGCTGACGGAATGCAGGCGTTGCAGGCCGGACGGAGACAACAGCTCCGGCTGGCGCGCCCACACATCGAAGGCAAAATCGCTGGCCATCAGCGTGCGCCGGATGCGTTCGGCGAACGCGTCCAGATGCTGTACGGGCACACCAGCGTCACCACAGCGGACCAGCAGGTCGCTGTAACGATCGTCGATCAAAGCGCGTAATGCGGTGGATTCTTGAACTGGCATCGAGACATTGTGCCGCACGGAGCAAGCCCGGCGCCCTTCCCCGACGCCTGCTGCCGGCCGTGCCGCCGTAAACCACGGCTGCGACAGGACGTTTACCAACGGATAAAGGCCAAAACTGCCCACTTTGTTACCCACACTGGGTTCATCTGGACTCGATTACATTCCCGTGTCCGAATCATGTCAGCAGGCACAGAACTGTCATGCCGTTGAATTCTACAAAGCCGGCCCCGCATGGGCGCAAGCTTGCCGTGCGGACAGCGCTGCTGGTTTTCGCGGCACTGGTGTTCGTGCTGTTGACCAGCCTGCTGGACGGTGGCCCGGGCGTGGCTCCCTCGCAGCTGCTGCATCAACCGCAATTCCTGCTTGCCAATGCCTGGCCTGGCCTGCTGCTGGCCGGCCTGCTGCTCGTGATGACGCGCCGCCTGTTGCTGTCATTCGGGCTGGCGTTTTTACTGCAGGGCGTCTTTTACGCGGTCAATGCGCTGAAAGTGGCCAACCTCGGTACGCCGCTGCTGCCGGCTGATTTCCGCATGGTGGGCCAGTTGCGCAAAGGTGGCACGCATCTGCTGTTGGGCTATCTGCCGCACAGCCCATGGCCCTATCTCGGGATGCTGGTCGCGGTGCTGCTGGTGGTCGCCATATGGCGATTCGAGCCGCCGTTGTTCGCCCGCCGCACGGGTGGAAAACGGTTGCTGGCTGGCGGCGTGATGGCCGCCGTCCTGATCAGCGTGCTGGCTGGCGTCACTGCCTGGGGCAAAATTTATAACGGCCACGTGCTGTGGATGGAACCGTGGTCAGCCGCATCCACCAGCGTGCATTCGGGCATGATCAGCTCGCTGGTCATGTTTCAGCTGCAGAATGGCCACAACAGGCCCAAGCCAGATCACGCGGCGGCATCCCAGCTCATCAATCAGTCGGCGGTGGCTATGAAGCAATACATGCAGACACCGCCTGCAGGGCACGAGCTGCCGGATATCGTGGTGATTCAAAGCGAATCGTTTTTCGATCCGACCATCATGCGCGGCTACGAGCAGAGCCAGTTCACGCCAAACCTGAAGCGGCTGGCGGCGCACGGCATCAGCGGCCCGCTGCATGTACCAACCTTCGGCGGAGGCACTATCCGCACGGAGTTCGAGATGTTGACCGGACTGTCGCTGCGCTATTTCGACAATCTGCAGTTTCCCTATCTGCAGATGAATAGCAAAACGGTGCCCAGCCTGGTCCGCACGCTCAACAGCCACGGCTACGACACCATGGCGCTGCATGGCAACGACCCGACGTTCTGGAACCGCAGCACCGCGTTCAAGGTGTTGGGTTTCAACCGCTTCGTATCGCAGTCATCGTTTCCCGCGACGGCGGCGAACGACGGCAAATACATGGCCGACAGTGCGATGACGGACGAAATCATGGCGCAGATGAAGGACAGCGGGCCGCCGCAGTTCGTTTTCGCGATCAGCATCGAGGCACACGGTCCCTACGACGTCGAACCGGCGCACGCCGACGAGCGCGACGCCATCGCCGTGCCTAATGGCCTTGGCGACGTCGACAAACGGCAGCTGCAAAATTACATCTATCACATGCATCACGCCGACGCCGAGCTGGGCCGGTTAGTCGCGTGGCTGGCTAAACGCAATCGGCCCAGCCTGGTGTTGTTTTACGGTGACCACCTGCCCGGCCTGACCGACAGTTATCGCACCACCGGCTTTGTTGACGGCCAGGACATGCTGAGTCAGGCGGGTACGTGGCTGCTGGTCGATCCGCACAATACCCATGGCAAGCCAACGACCATGGAGACTGCCGCGTGGCTGCTACCCGGCAAACTGCTGGAACAGGCCGGCATTCACGATGATCCGTATTTCGCACTGACGGCATTGGTCGGGCCTCAGCTTGCATCACTGACCAAGGCACCCGGTGCGCCGCTGCCGACCGAAGCTAGCGACGAACAGCGCGTCGATCAGGCGATGTCCAGCGTTGATCAGTTACGCATGAGCGGCAAACTGGACAACCTGCTGCCCAAAGTCGATTCGACCCAGCAGACCAGCGGCATCGCACGCGATGACAAGGGATCGGCCGCACCATCGGTGCCCGCGGCGTTGTTTTACTAAGCTTTATCAAGGACGTCCTCGGCCTGCGAGGCACACGATCAATAGGAGCTTTCGCGTGCGCAAAAAAACCCCGCCGAAGCGGGGTTTTCTGATTTGACGCCGAGAAGCAGGACTTAGAAGTCCATACCACCCATGCCGCCCATGCCGCCGCCCTGACCACCGCCATGGCCATGGCCGTCGTCTTTCTTCGGCACTTCGGCAACAATCGCCTCGGTGGTGATTGCCAGACCGGCAACCGATGCAGCGTGCTGCAGAGCCGAACGAGTCACCTTGGTTGGATCCAGGATGCCCATCTCGACCATGTCGCCGTACTCGCCCGTGGCGGCGTTGTAACCGAAGTTACCCTTGCCTTCCTTGACGCGCTGGACGACAACCGACGGCTCTTCGCCGGCGTTGGCAACGATGGCGCGCAGCGGGGATTCCAGCGCACGGCGGGTGATCGCGATGCCCAGGTCCTGGTCCGGGTTGTCGCCCTTCAGGCCTTCGACAGCCTTCAGTGCGCGGATCAGTGCAACACCACCGCCAGGAACCACGCCTTCTTCGACGGCTGCGCGCGTGGCGTGCAGGGCGTCTTCAACGCGGGCCTTCTTCTCTTTCATTTCGATCTCGGTGCCGGCACCGACCTTGATCACGGCAACACCGCCGGCCAGCTTGGCCACGCGTTCTTGCAGCTTCTCGCGGTCATAGTCGGACGAGGTCTCTTCGATCTGCGCCTTGATCTGGCTGATGCGCGACTGGATCTTCTCCGCTTCGCCGGCACCGTCGATGATCGTGGTGTTTTCCTTGGTGATGACGATGCGCTTGGCACGACCCAGATCGGCGATCGTGGTCTTCTCCAGCGACAGGCCCACTTCCTCCGACACGACCTGACCGTTGGTCAGCACGGCGATGTCTTCCAGGATCGCCTTGCGACGATCGCCGAAGCCCGGCGCCTTGACGGCGGCGACCTTGACGATGCCGCGGATCGTGTTGACGACCAGCGTGGCCAGAGCCTCGCCTTCGACTTCTTCGGCAACGATCAGCAGCGGCTTGCCGGCCTTGGCAACGGCTTCCAACACCGGGAGCAGCTCGCGCACGTTCGACACTTTCTTGTCGTGGATCAGGATGTACGGGTCGTCCAGCTCAACCTGCTGCGAAGCCTGGTTGTTGATGAAGTACGGCGAAAGGTAGCCACGATCGAACTGCATGCCCTCGACGACGTCGAGCTCATTCTCGAGGCCCGAACCTTCTTCAACCGTGATCACGCCTTCCTTGCCGACTTTCTTCATCGCGGTGGCGATGATGTCGCCGATGTTGGTGTCGGAGTTGGCCGAGATCGTACCGACCTGGGCGATTTCCTTGTCGTTCGCGGTCGGGTTGGAGAGCTTCTTCAGCTCGCCGACGGCGGCGATGACGGCCTTGTCGATGCCGCGCTTCAGGTCCATCGGGTTGATGCCCGCGGCGACGGCCTTGAGGCCTTCCTGGATGAACGCCTGGGCCAGCACGGTCGCGGTGGTGGTGCCGTCACCAGCGACGTCGGACGTCTTGGAAGCGGCTTCCTTGACGATCTGCGCGCCGAGGTTCTCGTACTTGTCAGCCAGCTCGATCTCTTTGGCGACAGACACACCGTCCTTGGTGATCGTGGGGGCGCCGAAGCTCTTCTCGAGCACGACATTGCGGCCCTTGGGACCGAGAGTGACCTTGACCGCGTTGGCCAGGGTGTTCACGCCTTTCAACATGCGGGCGCGGGCGTCTTCGCCGAAACGTACTTCTTTAGCTGCCATGATTTTTTTGCCTCAAAAAAATTAAATAAGGAAAGGTTTGTCGCTTGCGAAAGTCCAACAGAAAGGAGCCAAAGGCGACTGGGGTGCGCGTTTTTGACCTCGCGCTCTCCCATCAGGCCCCAATCAATCAACCTTCAATCACAGCCACGATGTCGTCTTCTTTCAGGAAGACCAGATCTTCGCCGTCGATCTTGATTTCCTGACCGGCGTACTTGCCGAACAGCACGGTATCGCCCGTCTTGACGGACATCGGACGCACGCTTCCGTCCTTCTGGATCAGGCCGGTACCGGCGGCGGTAACCTTGCCGCGGGTCGGCTTTTCGGTGGCGCTGTCGGGGATGACGATGCCGCCGGCCGAGACGCGCTCTTCTTCGAGACGCTTGACGATGACGCGATCATGCAACGGACGCAGTGTGCTCATGGATGGCTCCAGCTATGGCTATTGAGGTGGGACAAATAAAGGTGGAACAAACGTGTAAAGACCCGGAAAGGCGTTTTGCTAGCACTCAAGGGTAACGAGTGCCAATTTTAGTCGTGCAGTATGCCATGGCAAGTGCGACAGTCCGGCTACCTAGAGAGCAGGTTGGGCGCCAGCGAGTAACTTTCAAGACCCGGCCATCGAAGAAACCATGTCGCCGACAATCCGTCGAACAGCATCGATGCAAACCGCAGGCAATGCACGCTGCGCTGCGGTTTGCTCTATCCAGATCGATCCGCTGCATGCTCCAGCAAGCATTCTTTCCGACCGGAGCAGCCGGCTGTAAGTGGCCAAGGATGAAGCAATTTTCACCAACCTCGACCGCTTTGTCGGCAGTTGCACCGACCTTACTAGGCCATAATGCCGGTTCACCTGTCCCCACAGGCCCTGATTCTCGGAGTCGTGATGCGCCCGTTGCTTGCTGGCCGGCTGGCCATTTGTGCCTTGGTGTGTGCCTTAACCGGTTTCGGCCTGCTGGGCGCTGCTGCACCCGTGTCCGCCCAAAGCACGGCGGACCTGCTGGCCGTCACTGATGCCTACAAGCTGACCACGGATGTCTCCAAGCCCGGCGTGCTCAAATTGCACTGGACGCTGGCGCAGGATTACTACCTCTATCGCGGACGGATGAAGTTCAAGGCTGGTGCGGGCGTCACGCTCGGCGAACCCCAATTTCCCGACGGCGAAAAACATCACGACGAATACCTCGGCGATGTGGAGATCTACCACCACACTATTGATGCCAGCGTGCCCTATACGCTGGCTCCCGGCACTAATCGCCTCGTATTGAGCGTGCAGTATCAGGGCTGTCACGAAGTCGATCCGAAAATCTGCTATCCGCCGCATACCGAGCAGCTCGACCTGCCATTGCCGGCCGACGCGATCTCCGCCGCCAAAGCAGGTGATGCTGCTTCAGATCACGCACATGCTGGTTCGCTGGGAACTGCCCTGAACTCTCTCGGCAGCAAACCATCCGCCGAAGCCGGCACTGGACCGCTGCCACCGGAGCAGGCCTTTCGCCTGGATGCCCTGGTCAGTTCGCCGAACCATCTGCTGCTGCGCTGGATCATGCCAAAGGGCTATTACCTCTATCGCGATCAGACAACGCTGCAACTGCGCGATGCGCCCGAGCTGAGTCTGAAGCCCGCATGGCCCGAGGGCATGACCCATCAAGACGCGAAGTACGGCAAGGTCACGGTGTATTTCGGTGAACTGGATTTGCCGGTGGTGGTCGACGGCGATCTCAAAGCGCGCCATTCGCTGAGCCTCGATGTGACTTTCCAGGGTTGCCAGGACGGCGGCCTGTGCTATCCGCCGATGCACCAGACGTTGAACGTTGATCTTTCCAGCGCTAACCCTGTGACAAATACAGCCGCCGTGGCCCCGGAAATGCCCCCGGCCGGCATCACCGGGGCCGCATTGCAGATCAGCCTGCTTAGCGCACTGCTGCTGGCACTTGGCGGCGGCCTGGTATTGAACCTGATGCCGTGCGTGCTGCCAGTGCTGTCGATCAAGGCAGTCAGCATCCTTGAGAGCGGCGAGAGCCCCGGCAGCGCGCGTCGCCACGCGCTTTATTACAGCGCCGGCGTGCTGGGTAGCTTTGCCGCGCTGGGACTGGGCATTCTCGTGCTGCGTTCGGCCGGGCACGCGCTCGGCTGGGGCTCGCAACTGCAGCAGCCACTGCTGGTCGGTGTGCTGGCCTGCGTGATGCTGGCGGTCGGTTTGTCGATGTCGGGCGTAGTGCAGTTCGGTACCTCGCTCGGCAATACCGGCGCGTCGTTGGCATCGAGGTCTGGGCCAGCCGGCGACTTCTTTACCGGCGTATTGGCGGTCGTGGTCGCCAGTCCGTGCACGGCGCCGTTCATGGGCAGCGCGCTGGCGTACGCGTTTGCTGCACCGATGCTCTCGGCGTTGCTGGTGTTTCTGATGCTCGGCATCGGACTGGCGCTGCCGTTCCTATTGATCGGTTTCGTGCCAGCGCTGGCCCGCCTGCTACCGCGGCCAGGGCGCTGGATGGAAACGTTGAAGGAAGTGCTGGCTTTCCCGATGTACCTGACCGCCGTATGGCTGGTCTGGGTACTGGCGCATCAGCGCGGCGCCGATGCCGTTGGTTTGGTATTAGTGGCGATGGTGTTGCTGGCCATGGCGCTGTGGTGGTTCGAACGCAGCCGCCACGGTCGGCCGCTGAACAAGGTATTTGTCGCGGTATTGGCGATCGCAGCGCTGGTGCCGCTATATCTTCTGGCGCACGTGCCGCCTCCTTCGGCTACCGCACAAACGCAGGACGGTGTTGTTTCTTACACGCCGGAAAAACTCGCTTCGCTTCGCGCCTCCGATACGCCGGTGTTCGTCGACATGACTGCCGACTGGTGCGTCACCTGCAAGGCCAACGAGCACACCGTACTGGATACGCAAACCTTCCGTGATCTTCTGAAGCGTACCGGTGCGGTCTACATGAAAGGGGACTGGACTGACGTCAACCCGACCATCAGCGCGTTCCTGCAGCAATACCATTCGCCCGGCGTGCCGCTGTATGTGGTGTTCCCGAAACACAGCGGCGCTGGCCAGCAGCTCTCCACCGTGCTGACACCGTCGATGGTGGATCAAGCGCTGACCACGGCGGCGGAATGAACCGATGACGCGCAGCAACTGGTTCATTCTCGGCATGGCGGTACTGGCCGCCGGCCTCGGCGGCTTTGTCGAGCATCGCCAACACCAGCCGGATACATCACTGGTCGGCCAGACGCTGCCGGCGATCAGCCTGCCCGACCTTGAGGGCAAAACCCACGCGCTAAGCGACTACCGCGGTCACCGCGGTCACCGCGTGCTGCTGAATTTCTGGGCCAGCTGGTGCGGCCCGTGTCTCGATGAAATGCCGGCACTTAACCGTGCACAAGCCAAGTTCGGCGGCGGCACCGGATCCAGTCCAGGCGCCATCGTCATCGGTATTGCGATGGATGATCCGACGCTGGCGCGCGCATTTCTCGCCGCCCATCCGCTGAACTACCCGATCCTGCTCGGCGACCTCAACGAGCCCAGCACCACGCTGCAACTGGGCGACGCAACTACCGTGCTTCCCTATAGCGTGCTGGTCGGCGCGGATGGGCACGTATTGGCCGTTCACACTGGCCCATTGTCCGAGGAAGAAATGGCCGCGTGGCTGAAACCGAACAGCAAACCCTGAAACCGACGCCGGCATACGCCAGCGCACGGAAGATGGTGCTTCTCCGGCAAACATCGCCGATCTTCAGCGAACTGGACAATGCGGACGACTGCGGGCAGACTGTCGGCGTTCCGGATAGCCGGGCGCGCATCGGGTGAATCGTGGCGAAAATTCTGGTCCTGCACGGACCCAACCTCAATTTGCTGGGTGCCCGCGAGCCGGACATTTACGGTCATCAGACGCTGGCCGACATCAACCAGCAGCTGGCCGAACGGGCACAGGAAGCTGGCCACGAGCTGGCCTGGTTCCAGTCCAATGCCGAGCATGAGCTGATCGGTCGCATCCAGCAGGGTCGCGACGATCGCACGGCGCTGATCCTGTTCAACCCTGCCGCCTTTACCCACACCAGCATCGCCTTGCGCGATGCGCTGATGGCGGTGGCCATTCCGTTTATCGAAGTGCATCTGTCCAACGTGCACGCGCGCGAACCGTTCCGGCATCAGTCGTATTTGTCGGATATCGCGGTGGGTGTGATCTGCGGCTTCGGCGGTGACAGCTATCGGCTGGCGCTGGAGGCGGCAATCAACCGGTTGCACGCATCGGCCGCCAGCGCGCCAGATGCTCCCAAGTAACGCGCGCTTCCCTTACACGACTTTTTGCCACGCCACTGTCGTACCCATCCCTCCCGCCATCCGCATGGCGCGACCTACAAAAGGCTGATCCGATGGATTTGCGCAAAATCAAGAAACTCATCGACCTGCTCGAAGAATCCAACCTCGCAGAACTTGAGATCAAGGAAGGCGAGGAAGTCGTTCGTCTTTCACGCGTCCCCAAGAACACCGCACCGGCAGCGCCTGCGCAAGCGGCATACGCCCCGGCTCCGGTTGCCGCTGCCGTACCCGTTGCAACGACTATTGATGCACCAGCCGCTGATGCACTGCCTGCAGGGCATGTCGTCAAGGCGCCGATGGTCGGTACGTTCTATGCCTCCGCCACGCCTGGCACGCCTGCATTCGTCAAGGTGGGCCAGCAGGTCGCCGCTGGCGAAACGCTCGGCATCATCGAGGCGATGAAGATGTTCAACCAGATCGAGGCCGACGTGGCCGGCACCGTCAAGGCCATCCTGATCGAGAACGGTCAGCCGGTGGAATTCGACGAGCCAATGTTCGTGATCGCCTGAGCGACCGGCGCCGACACGTCGTCGGGCGCCGCGCGCAACTAACTGGCCCACCTGGCAGCCGCACGGACCCAACGCCGGCGGCTCCGAGTTACAGCACAGGCTTTAAACCATGCCCAAGCTTGAAAAAGTCGTCATCGCCAATCGCGGAGAGATCGCGCTGCGCATTCTGCGCGCCTGCCACAGCCTCGGCATCAAGACCGTGGCGGTGCACTCCACCGTGGATCGCAACCTTAAGCATGTCGGCCTGGCCGATGAGTCGATATGCATCGGCCCCGGCCCATCGGTCGACAGCTATCTCAACATCCCGCGCATCATTGCAGCGGCCGAGATCACCGACGCCGGCGCCATCCATCCCGGCTACGGCTTTCTGTCCGAGCGTGCGGATTTCGCCGAACAGGTCGAGCAGTCCGGCTTCGTCTTCATCGGCCCGCCTGCATCGGTCATCCGCCTGATGGGTGACAAGGTCGAGGCGATTCGCGCGATGAATGCCGCCGGCGTACCCTGCGTGCCCGGCTCCGGCGGCCCACTCGGCGAAGATGTCGACGAGAACCTGCGCATCGCGCGCGATATCGGCTACCCCGTCATCATCAAGGCCTCCGGCGGCGGCGGCGGTCGCGGCATGCGCGTGGTGCGCACCGAAGCACATCTCGGCAATGCGGTCACCTTGACCAAGGCCGAGGCCAAGGCCGCGTTCGGCAACGAACAGGTCTACATGGAAAAATTTCTGGAAAATCCGCGCCACGTGGAAATCCAGGTCATGGCCGATGGCCAGGGCAACGCGATTCACCTCGGCGAGCGCGATTGCTCGATGCAGCGCCGCCACCAGAAGGTCGTCGAGGAAGCACCCGCACCCGGCATCACGCCCGAACAGCGCGCGGCGATCGGCAAGGTCTGCGTCGACGCCTGCCTGCGCATCGGCTATCGCGGCGCGGGTACGTTCGAGTTCCTGTTCGAGAACGGCCAGTTCTACTTCATCGAAATGAATACCCGCATCCAGGTCGAGCATCCGGTGACCGAGCTGATCACCGGCATCGACCTGGTGCGCGAACAACTGCTGATTGCCGGCGGCGAAAAGCTGTCGATCCGCCAGGAAGACATCGTGATCCGCGGCCACGCGATCGAATGCCGCATCAACGCCGAAGACCCCGATACCTTCATGCCCTCGCCCGGCACGGTGAAACGCTTCGAGGCACCGGGCGGCCCCGGCGTACGCGTCGACACGCACCTGTACGACGGCTACAAGATTCCGCCAAACTACGATTCGATGATCGGCAAACTCATCGTGCACGGCCCCGATCGCGAAACCGCGATCGCGCGCATGCGCCTGGCGCTGGCCGAGACCGTGATCGAAGGCGTCAAGTGCAATATCCCGCTGCAGCAGCGCATCATGGCCGATGCTGGCTTCCAGCACGGCGGCCAGAATATCCATTATCTGGAAAAGCGCATGGCCGAGCAGAAGGAACATCCGGCCGTCGATCACTAGATCGTGCGGCACACAGCAACGGCAGCGTCGTTGAAAATTCTGCGCTGCCGTTGCAAGTTTCCGCCAACCACCACGGACATTGCATGCCTTGGCTAGAACTCTCCCTCGTCGTACGCACTGAGCAACAACCCAGCGCGGAAGAAGCGCTGGATGAACTCGGCGCGCTGTCGATCACGCTGCAGGATGCGGATGCGGAAACGCCGGACGAACAGGCGATCTTTGAACCCGGCGTCGGCGAGCTGCCGCTGTGGCCGACGATCACGCTCAACGCGCTGTTCGATGCCGGCACCGATCGCCGCGGCCTGGTCGAAACCTTGAGCGAATTGCTGGCATGGCTCGAACCAGATCAGGTGCTGTTTCGCGACGTTGCTGATCAGGACTGGGAACGTGCCTGGATGGACCAGTTCAAGCCGATGCCATTCGGTCGACGGCTGTGGATCTATCCGTGGAATATCGAGCCACCGGAAGATAACGAACTGGTCGTGGTGCGGCTCGATCCCGGTCTCGCATTCGGCAGCGGTACGCACCCAACCACAGCGCTCTGCCTGGAATGGCTTGATGGTCTGTCACTCGAAGGCAAGACCGTCATCGACTATGGTTGCGGCTCAGGCATTCTCGCCATTGCCGCACTGAAACTCGGCGCGGCCAGTGCCGTGGGTATCGACAACGATCCGCAGGCGCTGATCGCCTCGGCGGACAACGCGCAACGCAACGGCGTGGCGAACAAACTCAGCGTATTTGAGCCCGGCGGCAGCAAAACAGCCGCCGACATTTTCATCGCCAATATTCTCGCCGGTCCTCTGGGTGCACTGGCTCCTACCTTCGCCACGCTGGCCAAACCCGGCGCACCGTTTGCGATCTCCGGCATCCTCGCCGGGCAGCAGGACGAACTGCTGCAGCGTTATGCCGAATGGTTCGACGAATTGCAGGTGGATACGCGCGAAGACTGGGTGCGTATCAGCGGCCGTCGACGCGTGTGAGTGCAGCGCATGGGTGACTGCGCTTAATACCGCGCTTCAACCATCTGTCTGCCGGATGTAACGGAGCTTGTAAGCCGGCCTGCTAAACTCGGCGCATACCTCTCAAATCGGCCTGCATGTATACCCAATGTCCTGAATGCCTGTCGGTGTTTTCGCTTGATGCGCAGACGCTGGCGCAGGCACACGGCCATGTGATCTGCGGGCATTGCGACGCCAGCTTCGACAGCATTGCCACGCTCGCCGGACAGCTGCCACCGGAACCCTTCCGCGAACTGCCACTGAATGATCAGGCGCTCGAGCCGCCGCGTATCGATCTGGTGGTATATCGGCCCAAGCCGCTGGCTGCCGCCGTCATCGACAGCACGATATCTGGCGAAGATCACGATACGGGAAACGCGCCGGAGCAAGATGATTTTTCACAACTCGTTTTCGCGCCGCGTTTCGTCCATCAGAAAGCAGTCAAGGAGTCGCGCCGTTCGCAACGACGTGCAAGCAAACAACGCAAACGTGATACGGGTGATCGTCACTGGCCCTGGATTGTCGCCGGGCTTTTACTGATGCTGGTGTTGGGTGCGCAGCTGGCGTGGGCCAAGCGTGACTTTCTGATCCGTGACCCGCTGTTGGGTAGCTGGCTGCGTAGCACGTGCGACACGCTTGGCTGCGAACTGCCGCTGGTCTCCGCGCCGCAACAACTGCGCCTGCTGGCCAGCAACGTGCAGGCACACCCAAGCGTACCGGGTGCGCTGATGATCAGCGCCAGCGTGCGTAACGATGCAATGTTCGCCCAGCCCTTTCCTGTGCTCACGGTCACACTGTCAGATGCACAGGGCCAGCGCATTGCCATGCGCCGGCTGCAGCCGCGTGAGTATCTCGATGACATCACCGTTTTGCAGCGCGGCCTGGCCCCGGGGGCAAGCGCTGCGCTGCTGCTCGAAGTGGAAGATCCGGGCGACAAAGCGGTCGCTTTCGAATTTGGTTTCGAATAACACTTAATTTTCTCGCCGCGCAAGGGTAGACTCTATCCCTCGCGCAAAAAGGCAGTCATGCCCGACACACGCCGCGAATCACACCAACAAATAATCAATGCAGCGGCCAACGCAGCCGTCGCGCCGTGAGGGAATCCATCCGTGAATGCCGTCAGACTGCCTGCCGCCGAGGCCGCAAAACAGACCTCGTCACCGGGTAACGGTTCGCAGGGCGAGAACGCGCACTACGCAGGTACTCAGAGCGACGGCACTGCACAGAGTGGAACGATTCAAAGCGTCAGCGCGTTGAGCGAGTGTGTCACCCGCACCGTGCGTCGTTACCTTGCCGACATTGGCGATACCGAGTGTGCCGAAGGCCTGCATGCCCTGGTGCTGCGCGAAGTGGAAATTCCGCTTCTGCGCGAAGTGCTTGCGTTCCATGACGGCAACCAGAGTCGCGCTGCCGGCGCGCTGGGCATCAACCGCGCCACGCTGCGCAAGAAGCTGGCCGCGCACGGCCTGCTTTAGCCCGTTCAAGCATTTCGCCATCTGACCTCAGAAACAGCAGGTGCAGGTCGGCCGCTATACTAAGCCGCTTTCCCGTCTGGAATCGCCCCATGTCTGCGCCCTCTCTCGTGCCCGTTCGCCGCGCCCTGCTCAGCGTGTCGGACAAAACCGGCCTGATCGAGCTTGGCCAACGATTGGTAGCTGCCGGCGTCGAGCTGCTCTCCACTGGCGGCAGCGCGAAAGCCCTGCGCGAAGCTGGCGTGGCCGTGATCGACGTCAGCGACGTCACTGGCTTTCCCGAGATCATGGACGGTCGCGTCAAGACCCTGCACCCCAAAGTCCATGGCGGTCTGCTTGGTCGACGCGGCACCGACGACGCGGTGATGAATGAGCTCGGCATCGCTCCCATCGATCTGCTGGTACTGAATCTTTATCCGTTTGAAGCCACGGTGGCCAAGCCCGATTGCACGCTGGAGCAAGCCATCGAGAACATCGACATCGGTGGCCCGGCGATGCTGCGCTCTGCCGCGAAAAACTGGAACGACGTCGGCGTGCTCACGTCGCCGGAACAGTACGCCGAAGCGCTGAGTGACATTGAAACGCATGGCGGTCTGAGCCGTGCCGCACGATTCAAGCTGGCCGTTGCCGCATTCAACAACGTGGCGAATTACGACGGCGCGATCAGCGATTACCTGTCGGCGCTCCAACTCGACGACGCGCAGAGCGCGATCGCCGGACACGACGCATTTCCCGGCCAGATCAACAGCCGCTTCGTGAAGCTGATAGATCTGCGCTACGGCGAAAATCCGCATCAGCAGGCCGCGTTCTATCGCGACCAATATCCCGCGCCGGGCACGCTGGCCACGTTCCAGCAGATACAGGGCAAGGAACTGTCGTTCAACAACATCGCCGACGCCGACGCGGCGTGGGAGTGCGTGCGCAGCTTCACCAAGCCGGCCTGCGTCATCGTCAAGCACGCCAACCCGTGCGGCGTGGCTGTTAGCCTCGACGGCATCGGTCGCGCGTATGACCTCGCTTACCAGACCGACCCGACGTCAGCTTTCGGCGGCATCATCGCGTTCAATCGCGAAGTGGATGCCGAAACAGCGCGCGCCATCGTCGATCGCCAGTTTGTCGAAGTGGTGCTGGCGCCGGCGTATGCGAAAGACGCGCTGAAAGTATTCGCCAAGAAAGCCAACGTGCGCGTGCTGGTGATCCCGTTGCCAGTCGATGGCGATCTGGCGCAGGCGCACCCAGGCAATCAATCCAAGCGCGTGGGCTCGGGCCTGCTGATCCAGACCGCCGACCTCGGCATGATCGGCGCAGACGATCTGAAAATCGTCACGCGCCGCGCGCCAACCGAAGCAGAAATTCACGACCTGATCTTCGCCTGGAAGGTGGCCAAATTCGTCAAGAGCAACGCCATCGTCTACGCCCGCGACCGCCAGACCATCGGCATCGGCGCCGGCCAGATGAGCCGCATCTACAGCGCGCGCATCGCTGGCATCAAGGCGGCAGACGAGAAGCTGGAAGTGCGTGGCTCGGTGATGGCATCCGATGCATTCTTCCCGTTCCGCGACGGCATCGACGCGGCCGCGGAAGCGGGCATCCGCGCGGTGATTCAGCCCGGTGGCTCGATGCGCGATAACGAAGTGATCGCCGCCGCCGACGAGCACGACATGGCAATGGTGTTTACCGGGATGCGGCATTTCCGACACTAGCCTGTCGAAATAGACAGTGGCGCTGAAGGCTCTGACGCGTAGCGGGCCGCGGCCGCCTGCTACGCAATAACTCAATCAGCCGTTACGCCTTCGACCGCGCCCTGGGATGGCGCAACACCGGCCGTCTTCCGCTGCGCATACTTGCGTGCCAGCACCGCACACGTCATCAGCTGTATTTGATGAAACAGCATGATCGGCAGCACGATCGCACCCAGTGGATGCCCGGCGAACAGCACCTTGGCCATCGGCACGCCGCTGGCCAGACTCTTCTTTGAACCGCAGAAGACGATGGTGATCTCATCCTCGGTGCCAAAACCCAGCGCACGTGAACCGTAGCGCGTCACCGTCAGCGCCAATGCCAACAGAATCGCGTTCACCACCAGCAAACCGCCCAGCACCGGCAGCGGCATCTGCTTCCACAGGCCCTGCAATACGGCGGCGCTAAAAGCGGTATAGACCACCAGCAGGATCGAGCCCTGATCCACGTAGCTGAGCAGACCGCGATGACGCTCGACCCAACGACCAATCCAGCGCTGTGCCACCTGGCCGGCCACGAACGGCACCAGCAGTTGCAGCACGATCTTGCCGATCGCCTCCCACGACATGCCGCCCTGTCCGTGCGATTCCATCATCAGGCCCACCAGCAGCGGCGTGATGAAAATGCCCAGCAGGCTTGATGCCGAGGCCGCGCAGATCGCGGCAGGAATATTGCCGCGCGCAATCGAGGTAAACGCAATCGACGACTGCACCGTCGACGGCAGCGTGCAGAGAAACAGCACGCCCAGATACAGATCCGGCGTCACCATCCACGACAGCAGCGGCTTCAACAATAGCCCCAGCAGCGGAAACATCACGAAGGTGCTGCCCAGCACGATCAGGTGCAGGCGCCAGTGCGTCATGCCGGCTACCACGGCCTCGCGTGAGAGCTTGGCACCGTGCAAAAAAAACAGCAGCGCAATAGCCATGTCGGTAAGGATATTGAATGCGCCGGCCGTCGTACCCTGGCACGGCAACACGCTGGCCAACAGCACGGTCGCCACCAGTGCGCATGTAAAACGATCGGGAAGGAAGCGCGTGATTGACATGGCATAGGTGACCTGAGGAGTCCAGGCGGCTATTGCAACGCGTGCAGATTGATAAATCAAATCGTTTTATTTGATCTTTTGATACACTTTTCGCATGAATATCAGCCTGCGCCAGCTGCGCGCCTTTCTCGCCGTCGCCAAACTGCGACACTTTCGCCGCGCTGCCGAAAGCCTGCATCTGACCCAGCCGGCGATCAGCCGGCAGATTACCGACCTGGAATCGGAACTCGACGTGCGCCTGTTCGATCGCAACACGCGCGAAGTGGTGCCGACCGAAGCGGGCCGCTATCTGGAGGTTGCACTGGAGCGCGTACTCGAAGAGCTGGAGGGTGTGCTCGCCTACGTGCACTCCGAAAGCGAGCGGCGTCACGGCAAGGTGCGCGTTGCCGCCGTGCCGACCCTGTCGGCCGGGCTGATGCCGCAGTGCATTGCCGCGTGCGCGCGGGACTACCCCGAACTCACGGTGCAATTGCATGACCAAGCGCAGGTGATGGTGCTGGACAGCGTGCGCGGCGGCGAAGTGGATTTCGGGCTGGCGATCGAGCCGACCGAGCGCGAAACCTTCGAATGCGAAACGATCCTGCACGATCCGTTCGTGCTGGTCTGCCACCGCACGCATCCGCTCGCCCGATTGGCTGCCGTGCCTTGGAAAAAACTGCAAGGCGAGTCGCTTATTTTGCTCGACCACTCCTCCGGCAGCCGGCGACTGATCGACCAGCAGCTGGCCGCGCACGGTATCGATCCCAACATCGCGCAGCAGACCGGACATACGCATACGGCTTTTCGCCTGGTCGAAGCCGGGCTGGGCATCAGCATTACCCCGCGCCTGTCGTTGCCAACATCCGATCAACTGGTGGTTCGTCCATTGACGCCCACTGCCAGCCGCGCCATCACCCTGATTCGCCGCCGCCACCGTTCACTGTCGCCACTGGCGGAACTGGTCTGGCTGCAGATTCGCAGCATTGCGGCGCAATTAACCCAGGCCCGAAGCGCACCCAGGAAAAAGGCATAACACCACTCACACTTCGTTGAGCCGCGCGCGCCTAGCCTCGACTCATTCACCGGAGATCGTCATGCGCTATCAGCTTTATTACTGGTCAGGCATCCAGGGGCGCGGCGAGTTTGTGCGGCTGGCCCTGGAAGACGGCGGTGCCGACTATGTCGATGTCGCACGCGAAAAAGGCGACAGCGCGATCATGCCTTTCCTTCAAGGCGAACATCCAGGCCAACTACCTTTTGCACCACCGTTTCTCAAAGTCGGTCGTCGGCTGATTGCCCAGGTCGCAGCCATTCTTGATTTTCTCGGCCCCGAACTGAAACTGGTTCCCGCAAGCGCTGCCGCCCGACAGTACGCGCTGCAACTGCAGCTGACCATTGCCGACCTGGTCACCGAGGTACACGACACGCATCACCCGATCGCGAGCGGCCTCTATTACAAGGACCAGGCCACCGAAGCCAAACGTCGCGCGGAGGATTTTCGCCGGAACCGCTTACCCAAGTTCCTCGGCTATTTCGAAGATGTGCTCGTGCGTAGCAACGGACAGCATGCCCTTGCGGCGCATTCGTACGTTGATCTCTCACTGTTCCAGATCATCAGCGGGCTCGACTACGCCTTTCCGCATGCGATGGAAAAAATCCAGCGCACGATTCCGCATCTGCGCGCTCTTGCCGAGCGGGTAGCCGAGCGCCCACGCATCGAGGCTTATCTCGCCTCGCCTCGGCGCATCGCCTTCAATGAAGATGGCATCTTTCGCCACTATGCCGAGCTCGACAGCACGCGTTGAGTCAGCTCGAAACCGCGCAATCAACGCGACGCCGAAACAGCTTACCCAGGCTAAACGATCAGGCTGGGTAAGCGACTGATTGCCAGAATCGCACTGGTCGTGTTCAACCGCCGTCTGTTGCCGAATCGGAGGAACTTGCTTCAGCCGGCTTGCTCTTGCCCCACTCCAGCACCTTGTACATTGCCGGATGCACCGGCAGTTGGCCAGTCTGCATGTGCCGGGTGCCATCGGGGTCGACGGTATAACTCTGCGGGATACCGTGCTTTGGTGTCACCACCACCATGTACAACATGCCACTGCGACGATATTCCTCGACTTCGTTCTCGCCTTCCTGATGCGAACTGACGTCGGGCAAGGTCATGTGCTTGCCGTCATTGGGTGTGTCGGTGGAGTCCTGCATCGCGGGCAGGCGTTGGCCTGCCGCCGATTTCGGGACCGATACGGGCGGCGCCTTCGGCGGTGGTGGCAGCGGCTTCACGCCGGGGTCGTTCATGCCGGGCGGCGGTGGCGCGCTGGCTAACGGTGCCGTTGACTGGGCGCAAGCGCTCGTTGCAGCGAGGCCTGAAGCCAGCAAGAAGCTTGCAGCAACAAGCAAGGTGGAGGATTTCATGGCAACAACCTCAGGTCGGGTGTCGAAGGATAGCAGCGCCTTTGCCGGCCTATCGTGAAACATGACGATCACGACGATTGACGCACGCATGCGAGAATGAGGTATGGCCAAACTCATTCTTATCGACGGTTCGTCCTACCTTTACCGTGCGTTCCACGCGCTGCCGCCGCTGACCAATGACCACGGCGAGCCGACCGGTGCGCTGTTTGGCGTGGTCAACATGCTGCGTGCCACGCTGAAGGCGAAGCCCGATTATCTGGCCTTTGTCAGCGACGCCGCCGGCCCGACCTTT
>Ga0302315_10002130_pt1 | contig 19050 bp, 10 predicted proteins | sample III_Palsa_N3_1_FD_200532 | JGI IMG/M metagenome (GOLD analysis project Ga0302315, IMG submission 200532) | Peat permafrost microbial communities from Stordalen Mire near Abisko, Sweden - III_Palsa_N3_1 | ecosystem: Environmental > Terrestrial > Soil > Palsa > Peat permafrost | place: Sweden...
CGCGAGAATGCCGGAACCGTCGACGTTGGTCCCTGGTTGGGCTGGGAAGTTATAGAAAGTCTCAGGCGAGTCAAGCTTGGTCTGGATATAGGAATAGCTGGCCGTGGCAAAGAAGTGCGGGTTCGGCTGGTAATTCAATTCCGTCTCAAAGCCCAGGATGTGCGCGTTGGCGTACCCATTGTAACCGGATGGAATAGTCCTCTCCTGTTTGAATACGTCCGAGCCCCAGAACAGGCTCTTGTGCAGCAAATCCAGTTTCACGCCGGCTTCCAGCAATTTCGAGTTTTGTCGCAATTGGTCGGACGCCGGTTCGCCGTAGACGCCGACACCGCCATCTTGTGAATTTGGATAGACGTATTGGGCAAAGTTCACGGTCAGATAAGTCGAGATCCAAGGCAAAGGTTTGTATACCGGACTGATATTGCCGTTTTTCAACAAATACGCATTGGTTGTCGCGCTTGCCGGATATCCTTGCGAATTCGGATCGTCTAGCGGATCGCCATAGTGCAATTTCACGACGTCGGCCCGCAAGCCATACATGACACTGAACTGCGGCGATGCTTCGATGCGATGCTCGAGGAACGCTGCGACATCGTACAGATCCGAGACAATGGAATCGTTGAGGTAGTACGGATTGCGTGCCGCGACGCCGTACAGGGGCTGACCGAAAGCACCGAGATACGGCAGCGCTCCGCCGGCGGCCTGCAAGGAAGGCGGGAAGGCCAAGGTGCTTGGGTTATTGCTTAAATCGAAGATGCTGACAGGTTCATTCGCAAAATTTTGTACCTCATTGTTGTGCGCTTCGCGCAGCGTAAAGCCGGTGTCGATGGACTGCTTGAGCGTTATGCCATTGCCGCTGCTTTGATCGCCGACCGGTGTGTCGAATTTATACTTGAAGTCGGTTTTGTTTTCGATTGTATAGCTGTTCTTCGACGAATCCGCCCAATACATTTCCGTCTGGTTGTAGCGATTCAAATAATTGAAGAACGTGTTGTTGCTGACCGAGGCATTTTGGTTGAAATCGTAGGTTTGAATCACCTGCAGGTTATAGCGCTCGGAACGAGCACCCGTACCCGGTGCGCCATCGACGTCGGCGCTGCGATTGAGCAGAACCGGGCTGCCGAGCTGCACCGTAGAACCAAATCCCATGACCTGCGACGGCCCTCCGACGACACCGCCCGTCAGGTAAAGTCCGCTGTCAATGAACTGCTGGTTGGCGCGGTTGACACCGTCGTCTTCCCGATAGCGTCCTTCTGTGTACTCGCTGTTCACCTGGATCGTGTATTTGTCGGAAATATTGGCAGTCAAAGCGGCATATATCGACTGCTGGTGAAAAAACATGTCGTCGTAATAGCTGCCACTTTCCTCCCCCGAATAGCTGATGCGGTAAGCTAGATTTTCGCTGGCGGGTCCGCCGAAATCCAGAGTCTGGCGGCGATGTTCGTCGGTATCGACGTCAATCGTCGCTACTCCGGAAAATTTGTCGAAGCTCGGTTGTTTGGTTTCTATATTGATCGAACCGCCGACGCCTGCGCCGGGGCCCGCTTGCACGCTTGCCGGCCCCTTGACGATGTCCATCGTGTCGATGCTGTTGAAGCTCATCGGGGCGCCATAACCATTTTCGGAAAAGCTGTCGCGCATGCCATTGAAGAACACGTCGCCGTACTGCCCGCGGATACGCGGAATGTTTGGCAGGCCGAACGACGCGTCGGCGTAACTACTCGACGTCAAATACGAAAATTCCGATGGGTCCTGGACATTCAGGGCTTCCAATTGGACGCGCGACAAAACGGTATTGCTGCGCGGCGTGTCCATCACACTCAGGTCGAGCCCGAATGCGGACGATGAACTCACACTCGTCGGAAGGATCAGATCGCCCTTTCTGATACCGTTGATGACGATGGTATCGACCGGAGCCGTTTTGCTGGCCGAGGATGAAGGCGTTGGCGTATCGGTCGCTGGATCAGCCGCTACTGCGGGCTTCTGCACGCTGGTCCCGTCAACGATTTGTGCAATTGCTGCACTCAAAGGCAACATCGTTCCGACAGCCAACGCTACTTGATGTGCGTACCCTATCCGGGTACGCACTTTCGCTCTTTTACCCATTTTTCCCCCGTTAATTATCGACGTTGCAAACCTTGATTTGTTTTTCTGTCTTTTCCAGTCTCGTGCGCCATAAAGCTGGAGGCGCATCCGAATGCGGATCATCTCCGCCTATACAGCAAGGACCGTGCCGGGATTATTTTGATCAAAAGTAGTGTCGATGTTTTCTATTTTTTAAAAAAAGTGTATACACTTTGGCGCTGATCGCTCGCGGCACCGGAAGCGTGTTTGATAGGCGAGAAATACCTGCTCGCAATTCGAATGACATTTCACACCGATGGATAATTGCGAAATCGTTTGGTGCGGCCTCGCCATAATATGGGGCGCAGAGGCACCGCAAAGGTGCGCAAAAAAAGCGCAAAAATTGCGCGTTTGTTTTCTACTTTGTATGCACTTTGAGGTTAGTATTACTCAATTATTTTTTCTTATTTGAAATGAATCCCCGGCATATCGGCATCGTGATTTTTTTGGCTAGGGGGACTCAAACATCGTAGAAAGTACAGCTCATGCATACTGCACTCCCGCGCCTGACGGTCGCATCGGCTTTGATTATTGGTTTGTTGGGTAGCTCCATCCGCGCCCATCCAGCGCCCAATTCGCTCAACGAAGAAATCACCAAGCGCTACTTCGCAACGCTGGTTTCAGGTTCCCAACCAAAACTAGCCGAGTTGACACTGTTCTTTTCGATGATGCCGAAGGGCGGTGATTTGCATCATCATTATTCAGGCGCCATTTACGCCGAGCAATTTCTCGATTGGGTCGACCAGCAACACTACTGCGTCAATAAGGTGACATACCGAATTGAAACCGACAAGGCCTTGATCGATGCCGAACGCGCAAAGGGGCCAGATCAACGCAACTGCCTGTCGTCGGTCGAAGTGCTGGCTGACAACGCCCTGTATCGCGAGCTGTTGCAGCGCTGGTCAGATAAGGATTTCAGCAATCACAGCGCGATTCAACCGCCGCCGGACCGCCAGTTTTTCGACACTTTTGGCTATTTTGGCCCAGTCTCCGCAAGCAACAACAACGAAGGCCTTCAGTTGCTTAAGAAGCGGGCGATCCAGGAAAACCTGACTTACATCGAAACCATTTTTGAATTTGGCCCACTTATCGAGGACGCCGACTTCGACAAGAAAGTATTGCAATCAAATGTCGACAACGACACCCTGACCGCCCAAATGGCGGCCATGACAGCGGCACTGGACCATGATCAAGACTTCAACGGGAAAATCGACAGCTATCTTGCCAACATCAAGGCTAGTAGCGCCGGCATTGACGACGGCCAGTTCGTAATGCGTTACCAAGCCTTTGTGCTGCGCCTGCTCTCACCGTCCCAGGTGTTTTCTTCGATGCTGGCTGCATTCAAGGCGGCTAGCCAAAGCGATCTGGTGGTTGGCGTCAATATCGTTGGCGCGGAGAACTTGAACGTCTCAATGCGCGATTATTCCTTGCATATGAAGATGTTCAAATTCCTGAGGACGAAATATCCAAAAGTCAAACTGGCTCTGCACGCAGGTGAGCTCGCGCTGGGCATGGTGCCGCCGGAAGGTTTGACCTTCCATATCAAGGAAGCGATCGACGTAGCCGGCGCAAACCGCATCGGTCACGGCATCGATCTGGCGCACGAAACCGACGCCGTGGGAATCATGAAAGAAATGCATGAGCGCGACATTCCGGTGGAAATCAATTTGAGCAGCAATGAATTCATTCTCGGCGTCAAAGATGAATCTCATCCGATCACTCTGTACCGCAAGTATGGCGTGCCATTCGTCTTGTCGACCGACGATCCCGGTGTGTCGCGCAACAATCTGTCTGGTGAATATGTGTTGTTCGCGAGCCGCTATAAGACCGATTACGCCGAAGTAAAGAAATTGTCTTATGACAGCTTGCGGTATTCCTTCCTGTCGGACCAGGATAAGAAGCGATTGATTCTCGCGCTGGATGCGCGTTTTGCAAAATTCGAAGCGCAGATTGCCGATTTGAGCAAGAGCGGCACAGGCAGGTAACAAGTGCCAGGACGCCGTTGATATTCGGCGTCCGTGCTCCCCCTGGACGCTTTATTTCAAACCGAAAATCTCTGCCAGATCGACTTCTCGCTGAGCGTCGCTCAAGTGCAGATTGTGTTCGATATCGAGTAAATGCTGCTCCATCATGGCGACAGCCTGCGTCGCATCACCATCGGCGATGGCATCGATCAATCGCTCGTGCTCATCGTTGGGACAGGAAGTTTTGCCAGGTGCCTGATAGAGCGCAATGATCAGTGAGCAACGCGATACCAACTCGCGCAGGAAACGCGTCAGTACCGCGTTACCTGCCGACTCGGCGATCAGCAAATGAAATTCGCCGCCGAGCCGGATCCATTTGGCATAGTCGCCGGCGTGAAATGAGGCGTGTTCATCTTTGACGATTTGCCGCAGTCGCAAGATTTGCGAAGGCGTCGCATTCTTGATCGACATTGGCACGATGGCGGCTTCGATAGCGCGTCGCGCGGCAAAAATTTCCCTGGTTTCTTGCGGAGTAGGTTGTGCGATGATCGCACCGCGATTAGGGCGTAATTCCAATATGTGGTCGTGGGCAAGGCGTTGGATCGCCTTGCGCACCGTTGTCCTGCTGACCGAAAACACTTCACACAGACTGGCCTCGGTGAGTTTTGTGCCCGGCGGCAAGCGCTGGCTGACCACTGCCTTGAGCACGGAATCATAGATTTTTTGATCGACGATGCCGGTGCCACGCTTGCCGATTGATCGCGCCGAAGAAGGGGCCGAATCGCCGTGTTTTAGTTTCATTGCCTTAACCCAGATTATTCCAGAGTCCGATTTTTCCTGACTTGTTGGCCGTTTATTGTGTTGTGCCGGGGAGATGGTCGCGATATTTGCTCCAATGGCTGGTGAGCTCATTGACTACCGGACTGCCGACTTTATACGCCGCTTCCAGCGAAGGAATAAAGGCCGACAGGGTGTCGTCTTCCGCCGCTTCGCTTGCCAACAATTGGACAGTCGATTCATTGGCTGCCGGCACTGTGTAGTTGGCCCCCGTACGTAATACCAGCACGCGCTCAAGCTGCACGCGCTTGGTTTGCGCCAGGAACGAGAGCGATTGCAGGATGCCGCAGTCTTCCATCGCCGTCGTGGTCGAAGTTCCCTTGCCGCCGGTCCAGTAGCTGACCCATTGCTGCGCCAAGGTATTCATATGTTCACCCATCCACCATGCCGACGCGGATGTTTCGTCGCCCTTCAACACAAATGGCGGCTTCTGGCCGTTTGGATAGGCCGGGTAGCGTGCGCGGATCTTCTGCAGGGCTGGGGTATCGTCCAATTTCACGTCTTTGGTCAACTCGAAAGCCCAATTCACCAGACCGGGATTCAGATGGTAGCCGCTGACACCGCCGAAGCGTTGCAGTTCAGGGGCCGGTTGCTCAAACGGCTTTTTGCGGCCCAGCGGCACGCGACCGGTCGGCCAGTCAGAAGGAATATCGCGGGCATCGATCTCGAAACTCAAATCGCGATCGATGATCCATTCCGCCCATGCGGCGGAACCGACCGATGCGACAGTCGGATCAATGCCGGCGATCGCCGGGACGATCCAGTATGCCTTCGATAAATCAAATCTGGGGTCCATGCCCAGCGCCATGATGGAAGCCGCACCGCGCAAAGAACCCTCGCCGGTCACAATGCCCAGCACCTGCTTTTCCGGGTTATAGCGCAAATGGTGATAGCCTTGGGGAAACGCGATTGTTTGCGGTAACGGCAGACGTTCCACCCAGGCCTGAAACTCGCCGGGCGTATCGCCGGAATCTTCTCCCAACTCAAAAGTTGTCACCACCACCACGCGTACTGGAAGCGGTTTGACTAATTTTGTTTCTGCCTGCGCTGCTGCCGTCAAGGCGAGCATGGCGGCCAGGGCAAGCGCTCCTAAAAATTTCTTCATCTTAATGGCCTGTCACTTTCTTCTCAAGTGTATTCAAATCTACGCTAAATTGTGCACAATCAGCCGCATGCAAGAAGCAGGCCAAATGTTCATCAAACGTCCGGGTGAAAACTGACCCCAAGCGAAACCGGTTTATTCAGCAGGATGGTTTTCGGATCGCGGCAGATGATCACTAGGACCACGATGGTCGCAGCATACGGCAACATCGACAGCAATTCCGATGGTATGCCAAACCCAAAGCCTTGGGCATACAATTGCAGCACGGTTACGCCACCGAATAAATATGCGCCGCAGACCACGCGCAGAGGCTTCCAGGTTCCGAATACCACGAGGGCCAATGCGATCCATCCCTTGCCTGCGGTCATACCCTCCATCCACATCGGCGTCTGCACCATCGACAGATAGGCGCCGGCAATGCCAGCAGTCGCGCCGCCGAACATGACCGCCAGGTAGCGTGTGCGAATCACCGGATGCCCGATGGTGTGCGCAACGGTTGGCGACTCGCCGATGGCGCGCATTTTCAAGCCCGCATGACTTTTAGTCAGGAACCAATTCACCGCTAGAAACAGTACGATCGATAGATACACCATGATGTCATAATGAAACAGCAGATCGCCGATTACGGGAATGTCCGACAGGAAGGGAATTTTGATGCCCTTCAAGCCCCGGATCGGTGTGCCGGCCAAGTCGTGTCCGGCAAAAGCCGACAAACCGATGCCGAACAGCGTCAGTGCCAACCCGGTTGCGACTTGATTGGTTTGCAGGTTGAGCGTCAGGAAACCGAAAATCAGCGACAAGGCGATCCCCGCCACCGCTGCAGCAATGAAGCCCAGCGTTGCACTGCCACTTGCCAGATCGACGGCAAAGCCGGCTACTGCGCCAACCAGCATCATGCCTTCAATCCCAAGATTCAGCACACCGGCTTTTTCCACCACCGTTTCGCCGAGCGCGGCATAGATCAATGGGGTAGCAGCAGCCACGGTACTGGCTACAATGGGCAGAATCGGACTGCTGAGACTCATGCGGCCTCCGTGGCAACGGATCGCGCTTCGGGTGTACGTGCCGGCTTGATGCTTTTTATCCGAAATTGAATAAACAGGTCGGCTGCCAGCAAGTAAAACAGCAACAAGCCCTGAAACAATCCTGTAATCGCCGACGGCAACGCCATTTGCATCTGTGCCGATTCGCCGCCGAGATACAGTAGCGACATCAGCAGCGAGCCCAGCACGATGCCCAGTGGATGCAAACGCCCGATCCAGGCGACGATGATGGCAGCAAAGCCGTACCCCGGCGAGATCTCGGCCTGCAATTGGCCGATCGGTCCCGCCACTTCGCAAATGCCGGCCAGACCGGCCATGGCGCCGCTGATCATCAAGGCCATCCAGACATTGCCTTTGTTCGAATATCCGGCGTAGGCGGCTGCGGCCGGTGCGTGGCCGGCCACTTGCATACGATAACCCGCATAAGTCCAGCGACTGAATGACCACGAGGCGAGCGCCAGAATCAAGGCCAGGATGAATCCCCAGTTGGTGCGGGTTCCGTCCATCAGCAAAGGAATCAGGAAGGCGTCGCCAAAGGCCTTGGATTGTGGGAAATTGTAGCCTTGCGGATCACGCCACGGACCATGTACCAGATAGGAAAGCAGTAGCTGCGCAATATATACCAGCATCAAGCTGACCAGAATCTCGCTGGTATTAAAGCGATTGCGCAGGTAAGCCGGAATTGCGGCCCATGTCATGCCGCCCAGCGCGCCGGCCGCCAGCATTAGTGGCAGGCCCCAGGCGGTGGTGCTGTCACCTAGCCACAACGCTACGCCACCGCCGGTAATCGCACCGATTGTCAGTTGGCCCTCGGCCCCGATATTCCAGACGTTGGATCGAAATCCCAATGCCAGTCCGAGTGCGCACAATAACAGCGGAGTCGCTTTCAGCAGTAACTCGCCGAAACCGTACATGGTTTGCAGGGGCTTGATGAAAAATACGTAAAACGCTTGCTGCGGGTCTTTGCCGAGAAGCGTGAAAATAACGATACCTGTCAGCAGCATCGCCAGCGCTGCAATCAGCGGCGAGGCGATCGTCATGACTTTCGAGGGCGCCGGGCGGCGCTCAAGCTTGAGCAAGGTTGTTCTCCTGTTTGACGTGGGCACCATGCTTGTCAGGCTGCCCGTCTGCGTCACTATTAGCCGAAAGTGCAGAAAAATTGCCGCTCATCCAATTGCCGATCTGTTCGACGCTGGTGTCGGCGAGCCGCACTTGCGGCGACAGGCGACCGTCAGCCAGTACGCAAATGCGGTCGCTGATCGTGAACAACTCCTCGATCTCTTCCGATATGATAAGCAAGGCCACCCCCTGGCTGCGCAAATCAATCAATGCTTGCCAAATCAGTTGGGCGGCACCCACATCGACGCCCCAGGTGGGTTGCGCGACGATCATCACTTTCGGCTGCAACATGGTTTCCCTGCCGACAATGAATTTCTGCAAATTCCCTCCCGACAGGCTCGATGCAGCGGACTGCTCGCCGCCGCACTTGACGCCAAAGCGCGCGATGACATCCCTGGCAAACCGGCGTATCGCGGCATGCCGCATCAACCCATATCGCACCAGGCCGTGGCGGGCGCCGGTCAACAGTGCATTCTGCGCCAAGCTCATCGCGGGCACCGCACCACGCCCAAGCCTTTCTTCCGGCACAAATGTCAGGCCGAGTCGGCGGCGCTGTGCCGGATTCAATCTTCCTGCTGCTTCTCCCATGAGTACGATGCTTGACGCGCGCGGGTTCAGGCTTTCGCCCGACAACGCCGCCAATAACTCTTTCTGCCCATTGCCTGAAATCCCGGCGATGCCGACGATTTCACCGCTTTTCACCGCCAGATTAATTTCCTTCAATGCTGTGCCGAAAGGATCGATAGTGGTCTGCGAAAGTTTATCGACGTCCAGACGAACCTCGCCCGTTTCCTGTGGTTCCAAATGACAGGCGCTCAACTCGTTGCCGATCATCATGCGCGCCAGGCTGTCGTTCGACTCGTTGGCAGGTATCGCGGTGCCACTGACGCGGCCGTTGCGTAACACGGTGGCACGATCGCACAAGGACCGGATCTCATCGAGCTTGTGGCTGATATAGAGGATACTGCAGCCTTCGGATGCCAATTGGCGCAAGGTGGCGAACAAGGTCTGTACCGCTTGCGGAGTCAACACCGAGGTCGGCTCATCCATGATCAGCAGCTTTGGCTGCTGCAACAGGCAGCGCACGATTTCTACCCGCTGCCGTTCACCCACCGACATGCTATGCACCAATCGATGCGGCGCAACCGGCAATCCGTATTTCTCCGACACTTCTGTGATACGGGCGGCCAGCGCGGATGCGGGCATTTGCGCATCCAATGATTGCGCGATGTTTTCTGCGACGGTCAAGGTCTCGAACAGGGAAAAATGCTGGAACACCATACCGATTCCCATGCGCCTGGCCTGCGCGGGATTGGCGATGTGTTGATAGCGGCCCTCCCACAAGATGGTCCCTTCGTCCGGTTTAACGACGCCGTACGCAATCTTCATCAGCGTGCTTTTCCCCGCGCCGTTCTCGCCCAGCACGGCGTGTATTTCGCCTGGCATGACGGCAAGGCTGATGCCGTCGTTGGCAACGACCGCCGGATAGCGCTTGGTGATGCCGGTCAACACCAGGCGCGGCGAAAAATCCGGATTGATCGAGGGAAAATCCATTGCAATAGTCATTCAATAAGTGAGAAATCGCGTCTAAAAAATTGGAAGGCAACATCACGGCAACAGCGATAGCAGAAAGTCCAAACGCAATTGTTGTGCCACTTCGCCGCTCCCCGCGCAATGTTTTCCGTTAAACCTTACTTGCGCCAGGTAATGTATTCACTACAGAATGGCACGTTTCATTTTGTTGACAATTTTCGCTAATTTTGTACGCAGTTTAATTTAAAACTCCCCGCAAACATGGGCAATCGACGTGATCGAAAACCATGCATGGACTGCACCACGAAAGCACCGACTCTCCACGCGATGCCGCAATTTGATGCAAAAACCGTTGAAATCAGACTAATTACCATCACCCCTGATTAAATTTTCCTGAATGGAAGCTTTTTGCTTGGCACAGGAATTGCTGACAATCCTCGTTGCGATTGCGTTCAATCTCTAAAAAGTTTCGATGCAATATGCCGGTTAAACCTTGGCACGCTTCACTGCATCGCGCATTACTTTTTCCATCATTGTTGAACACAGGTATCTCGACGGATCTGCATTCGACCATGGGTTTGAGTTCAGATCTACTTACACACTCTGGCAAAGGAGTTCTTAATGTTTCGTATACGCTTTACATTCGCCGCCGTTGCGCTGGTTTCAAGTTTGAGTTTCGGAATCGTTTCCGTTTCCCAAGCAGCGGAACCCTTGAAAGTGGCGTTCGTCTATGTGGGGCCGGTCGGTGATGGCGGCTGGACCTTCCAGCACGACCAAGGAAGACTGGCCATTGAAAAAGAATTCGGTGGAAAAATCAAAACCACGTTTGTCGAAAACGTGCCGGAAACAGCGGACGCCGAGCGCGTGATCCGACAGCTTGCGGTTGATGGCAATCAGTTGATTTTCACGACGTCGTTCGGTTACATGGACCCCACCATCAAGGTGGCCAAGGCATTCCCGAAAGTACACTTCGTGCACGCGACCGGATACAAGACGGCTGCCAACGTCGGGACTTATCAGACGCGCTTTTATGAGGGTGCTTACCTGTTGGGCATCCTCGCCGGAAAAATGACTAAAACCAATACGCTGGGTTTCGTGGGTTCCTTCCCGGTCCCGGAAGTCGTGCGTAATATCGATGCCTACACGCTGGGCGCAAAGAGCGTTAATCCCAAGATCAAGACCAAGGTGGTATGGGTCAACACCTGGTACGATCCGAGCAAGGAACGTCAGGCAGCGGAAACACTGGTCGCTCAGGGAGCCGACATGCTGGCGCAAAATACCGACTCGCCGGCGGTGGTGCAGGTTGCTGAAGAAAAAGGCGTGCATGCCTTCGGTTGGGACTCAGACATGGCCAAGTATGGCGCCAAGGCGCAGTTGACGGCCAATACTGAAAACTGGGGAGTCTATTACAGCCAGGTCGTCAAAAGCGAATTGGCCGGTACCTGGAAACCGGAACAGACGCTCTGGGGCATCAAAGAGAATTTGGTGGTTCTCTCTGCGTTGAATCCAAGCGTTCCGCCGGATGTCGCCAAACTTTTTAATGAAAAGAAAAAGGAAATTGTCGACGGTACACTGGTCCCGTTTGCAGGGCCGCTGAAAGACAATACCGGTACTGTCAAAGTTGCCGCAGGCGCGACGTTGGCCATGGGTGACTTGATGGGGATCAATTGGCTGGTCGATGGCGTGGATGGCTCACTGCCAAAATGACGAAATCGGCGATTGATACACCGCATGCGGCATGTCGATCGCTTACTGATTCGATAGCGATCCGATAGCTTAGAGGGGCTGATATGGGCATTCAGAAAATATGTCGCATGATCACGTCGGGACTGGCCGGATTGGCGCTCACGATCACCGTGTGTGCCCATGCGCTGGCCCAGGATCTATCTTGCCCGCTACCCGGTCAGAAGCCGACTCTCGTGGTTCAACTGTTCTTTGGGCAGAGCATAGCGAATCGGGGCCCTGTCACGCAAAAGGAATGGAATTCATTTCTCCTGCATACGGTAACGCCTCGCTTCCCCGATGGCTTTACCGTCTACAACGCCTACGGGCAATGGCTGAATCCTGACACACACCATGTTACGCGCGAGAACTCAAAGGTCATCGTTATTCTCACAGCGAACACGGCGCCAGTTCGGGCGAGCATCACTGAATTATCGGATGCTTATCGCACACAATTCCGCCAGCAGTCTGTCGCAATCGTCACCAATCCAGGATGCAGCGCATTTTGAGGAAAAGCAGGTTCTTGCGCGAACATCAAATGCCGGTTCCACGCCAAACGCAATATTGAGTTGCCTCGCGCAACCACGGAGTTGCCATGCATCATTTTCGACGAATGCTTAATTTCAGATAATGCACGCCCAGGGTGCAATCGATGCACCACTCTGGCGAGCGGCTCCCTTCAATGGTCCGGTCACGCAAGCAAATTTTTGCGATGAGGCGACTAAGCCCTTGATTTGCTTATTAAATTCTCCGTGGCTATCTTGGCACGCTTCATGCTCATATGTTTTTATCTTGTATACAAGAAGGTATACCATATGATCGGATGGACGATTACCGAGTGGTTGGATGCTTATGAGAGCGGAGCAACACCGCTCACATTGCTGCCTGATCTATTGCGCAGCTTATCCGCCGACGATCCTGCGTGGATTACCTTGGTCGACCAAGAGTATTTGCTACGACAGATAGGCTTGCTTGCAGCGAGATCGCCCGCGACCATTGATCGCGTGCGATTACCGCTTTACGGCGTGCCATTTGCGGTCAAGGATAATATAGACGTCGCCGGTATCCCGACCACTGCAGCTTGCCCGGCATTCGAATACTTGCCGCCTGCGAATGCCTTTGTGGTCGAGCGCTTGATACGGGCAGGCGCGATCGTGATCGGCAAGACCAATCTGGATCAGTTTGCCACCGGCCTTGTGGGCGTGCGTTCGCCCTACGGTGCGGTGCCTAATTCGTTTAATCCCGAGTATGTATCGGGCGGCTCCAGCGCCGGTTCTGCAGTGGTGGTGGCGCGGGGGTTGGTGCCATTTTCCCTGGGTACAGATACCGCCGGTTCCGGGCGCGTGCCGGCAGGACTGAATAATATAGTCGGCTTGAAACCAACGCGCGGGGCGTTAAGTAACAGCGGAGTCGTTCCGGCCTGTCGCAGCCTGGATTGTGTATCGATATTCGCTACCACTGTGGCCGATGCGCAGACGGTTTATGATGCAGCCCTGGGCTTTGATGCCGCCGATGGATTTTCCCGCGAGGTTGCGACCAGTGCGGTTATGCAATCGATGCCTGCGCAGCCGCGCTTCGGCATACCCAAACATCCAGAATTTTACGGCGACAGCCAGAGCGAAGCAGCCTATCATGCAGCGCTCAAGCAGATCGCCGAGCTCGGCGCACAATGCGTGCCGCTTGATTTTGCGTTGTTTGATCAGGTCGCCGCCTTGCTCTATGACGGGCCATGGGTGGCCGAGCGCTATGCCGCGATTCGCGAATTCATCGAAACCGGGGCAATGGCGATTCATCCGGTGGTGCGCGAAATCATTTTCCGCGCCAAGCAATTTTCCGCCGCCGACGCGTTTGCAGCGATGTATCGGCTGGGTGACCTGAAGCGCCGGGCCGATGCATTACTGGCTTCAGTGGACGCGCTGCTGGTGCCAACCGCGCCGACGCACTATACGATAGCTGCGGTCGAGGCCGATCCTATTCGTCTCAACAGCCACTTCGGCAAATATACCAATTTCGTCAATTTGCTGGACTGGAGCGCCTTATCGCTGCCAGCCGGATTTCGCACCGACGGCTTACCGTTCGGCGTGACTATCATCGGTCCGGCCTGGGTCGAGATGGCACTCGCTGAGTTTGGTGGGCGTTGGCAGGCGCACGTGGGCTTGCCGCGCGGTGCTACCGGATTACCTTACCTGCCCGCTGGGCCAACCAATCCAAGGCCCTTTGCCGTCGATACGGTGCGCGTGGCAGTCGTCGGTGCGCATTTGAGCGGGATGCCCCTGAATCGCGAATTGACGGAGCGTCATGCGGTGCTGGTGGAAACCACCACCACCTCCAGCGCTTATCGCCTATACGCCTTAAATGGCACGGTGCCGCCGAAGCCCGGTTTGGCACGTGGCGAGGAGGGCGCGCCGATTCAAGTCGAATTATGGGATATGCCGCTGACGGCCTTTGGTTCATTCGTGGCGGGTGTGCCCGCACCGCTGGGCATCGGGACGCTGGAATTGGCGGATGGCAGGCAGGTAAAAGGCTTTATCTGCGAGCCGTATGCACTGGCCGAGGCGCAAGACATTACTCGATATGGGGGGTGGCGGGCCTATCGAGCCGACACTGTTGCCGTCGTCTAGATAGTTGATCGGAAATTTTCGTTTGTCGCCGCCATGAAAAAGTTAATTCGAAACTCGGGACCGCGCTATGTTTGATATCGTATTGATCGCCAATCGCGGGGAAATCGCGGTACGCATTGCACGCACCTTGAAAAAAATGGGCATCAAAAGTGTCGCGATTTATTCCGATGCCGACATCAATAGCATGCACGTGCGGATGGCTGATGTCGCGGTCAATATTGGTGGCGCCGCACCGGCCGATAGTTACCTGCGCGGCGACGCCATCATTGCGGCTGCCAAGGCGAGCGGAGCGCAGGCGATCATTCCCGGTTACGGTTTTCTGTCGGAAAATGCCGCGTTTTGCGAAGCCTGTGAAGCAGCCGGCCTGGTGTTCGTCGGCCCTACCGCGCAACAGATGCGCGACTTCGGCCTGAAACATTCTGCCCGCGAGATTGCCGGCAAGGCCGAGGTGCCGTTGACACCGGGGTCGGGCTTGCTGCCAGACATCGAGGCCGCGCGCGCGGCGGCCCGGAAAATCGGTTATCCGGTCATGTTGAAAAGCACGGCGGGCGGCGGCGGTATCGGCTTGATGCGTTGCGATACGGAAGCGGCGCTGGAGCAGGCGTTCGAATCGGTGCAGCGCCTGGGCACCAATTTCTTCAGCGATAGCGGCGTGTTCGTTGAATGTTTCATCGATCACGCGCGCCATGTCGAGGTGCAGATTTTCGGTGATGGCAAGGGAACGGTAGTCGCCCTGGGCGAGCGCGATTGCTCGATTCAGCGGCGCAATCAAAAGGTGATCGAGGAAACTCCGGCGCCGGGCTTGCCGCCCATTACCCGGCAGCGCCTGCTGGAAGCATCCGAGCGGCTCGGTCGCAGCGTCGGTTATCGCTCTGCCGGTACTATCGAATATATCTACGACGAGCGGCGCGACAACTTTTATTTCCTCGAAGTGAATACGCGTTTGCAGGTCGAGCATTGCATCACCGAGGCAGTGACCGGCGTCGATCTGGTGGAATGGATGTTGTTGACGGCCGCTGGCACGCCACCCGATTTGAGCAGGGTGCCTGCACCGCATGGCGCAGCCATCGAAGTGCGCCTGTACGCGGAAGACCCGATGCGCAACTTCCAACCCAGTCCCGGCGTATTGACTGAAGTGCGTTTCCCGCAGGATGCGCGTATCGACGGCTGGGTCGATACCGGCACTGAAGTATCGTCGCATTACGACCCGATGCTGGCGAAGCTAATTGTATCGGCGGACACGCGTGCCGAGGCTATTACGAAGCTGACACAGGCTTTGGGCGCGACCCGGCTGTGCGGCATTTCGACCAATCTCGAATACCTGCGTCAGATAGCTGCCAGTGCAGCGTTTAACGCGGGTCGCTTGAGCACGCGTTTCCTGGATAGTTTTTCGTTCGTGGCGCCAGTGATCGAAGTGCTTGAGGCGGGAACCTACACCACGATCCAGGATTACCCCGGCCGCGTCGGTTATTGGGATATCGGCGTGCCGCCTTCCGGCCCGATGGACGATTGGGCCTTTCGCATTGCCAATCGCCTGGTCGGCAATCATGTCTCGGCAGCGGCGGTTGAAGCCACGGTGTTGGGGCCGACCATGCGTTTCCATTGCGATGCGATCGTCGCGCTGACCGGTGCGCCGACCTCGGCCATGCTGGACGGCGTACCGCTCGCGTTCTGGCAGGCGATTTCAGTCAAGAGCGGGCAAACGGTGCGCATCGGCAAGATCAGCAGCGGCTGTCGCACCTATATCGCCGTGCGCAACGGCATTGACGTGCCGGATTATCTGGGCAGCAAATCGACTTTCCCGCTTGGACAATTCGGTGGGCACGCGGGACGTGTATTGCGGCAATCGGATATTCTCACGATCAATAACCCGGCGCTGTCGTCCGGTTCGACTCCGGCACCTGTGCAGGCCCCCGCGGCCTTGCCGCAGCAATATGTTCCCGCCTACGGGCAAACCTGGGAAATCGGCGCCTTGTACGGGCCGCACGGCGCTCCGGATTTTTTCACCGAGGAATCGGTAAAGACCTTCTTCGCCGCGGAGTGGCAAGTCCATTACAACTCGAATCGCCTAGGCGTGCGCTTGATCGGGCCCAAGCCAAGCTGGGCACGTAGCGACGGCGGCGAGGCAGGTTTGCATCCATCGAATATCCACGACTGCGAATATGCGGTCGGCAGCGTCAATTTTACCGGCGATATGCCGGTGATCCTTACGCAGGACGGCCCCAGCCTGGGCGGCTTCGTGTGTCTGGTGACCATCGCCAAAGCGGAATTGTGGAAGGTCGGGCAAGTCAAGCCTGGCGACAAGATCCGCTTCATTCCGATTTCATTCGCCCAGGCCCTGGCCCTGGAACAGCAGCAGGATGCGCTGTTGAAAAATCTCGTTGCCGCAACACCGATTGCGATTCCTGCCGACGATACTGTATTTGACCCGGCTTCGGCATCCGCCATCGTCGGCAAGATCGATGCGCATGGCAGCACGCCCCAAGTCATCTATCGGCAAGCCGGCGACAAATATATCCTGATCGAATACGGCCCCAATGTGCTCGATTTGAACTTGCGCTTTCAGGTGCATGCATTGATGGAACAGCTGAAGGCGCAGCCGCTGGCGGGCATATTGGAAATGTCGCCGGGCGTGCGTTCGCTGCAAATCCATTACGACAGTCGCGTCATAGATCAGACGAACCTAGTAAGCCGTTTGATCGAGATCGAACACAGTTTGCCGCCGGTCGCCAGCATGAAGGTCAAGAGCCGTGTTGTGCATTTGCCGATGGCATTCGAGGATTCCGCCACGCTCGACGCCGTGGCGCGTTATCGGCAATCGGTGCGCGACACCGCACCGTGGCTGCCGAGCAATACCGAATTCATGCGTCGCATTAACGGACTCGATTCGGTCGATCAGGTGCGCGACATCCTGTATCAAGCCAGCTACATGGTGCTTGGCCTCGGCGACGTTTATCTTGGCGCGCCGTGTGCAGTGCCGATCGATCCACGCCATCGCTTGTTGACATCCAAATATAATCCGGCACGCACCTATACCGCAGAAGGCACGGTCGGTATCGGCGGTATCTACATGTGCATCTACGGCATGGATTCGCCGGGCGGCTATCAGCTGGTTGGCCGCACGCTGCCGATCTGGAACAAATTCCTCAAGAATGAAGTATTCATCGATGGCAAACCTTGGCTGCTGCGCTTCTTCGATCAAGTACGGTTTTATCCGGTGGAAGAGAGTCAGCTCGACAGTTTGCGCAGCGCTTTCCGCGATGGGCGGGAGACGATAACGATTACCGAAGAAATCTTCGATCTCGCCGAATACAACAAGTTCCTGCATGCGATTGAACCGGAAATGCAGATATTTCGCGATCGTCAGAAAATCGCTTTTGACCAGGAAGTCGCTCACTGGAATCTCGATGCGTCGCATAGCGCGGCCGTCACCGAAGAAGAGGAGCTGGTTGATGCACTTGCCGAAGCGGTCGGCACCAAGGTGCTGGCCGATATCAGCGGCAACGTTTGGAAGTTGGTTGCGGAGCTTGGCGCAGTGGTCAAGGCCGGTGATGTCTTATTGATTTTAGAGGCGATGAAGATGGAGTTTTCGATTGCGGCACCGTGCGAAGGCGTGGTCCAGGCGTTTCATTGCAAGCCTGGAACACTGATCAACGCCGGTGATGTGATGGTGTCGATCGCCTGACTCCAGTTAACAAGAGTTGTATTCACGAACAAGATACAAACAAGAAGGTTGGTGTCCCGCGGTAGTCAATTCAAGAACTTATTTTTTCCATCTATTCATTAAAGGAGTCTCAATCATGGTTCGTCGCACCCTACTGAAGGCGACCGCTCTCGGCGCCTTATCCCTCGTTGCATCGACCTGGATGGCGCCTGCATTGGCGGCCGATACGATTAAAGTCGGCATCTTGCATTCCCTTTCCGGGACGATGGCGATTTCCGAGACCTCGCTGAAAGACGTCGCCTTGATGACGATTGATGAAATCAATGCGAATGGTGGCGTGCTCGGCAAGCAACTGGAGCCGGTCGTGGTCGACCCGGCTTCCAACTGGCCGCTGTTTGCTGAAAAAGCACGCGGTTTGATAACGCAAGATAAGGTCGCGGTAGTCTTCGGCTGCTGGACTTCGGTGTCGCGCAAGTCGGTGCTGCCGGTATTTAAGGAAACCAATAGCTTGTTGTTCTATCCGGTGCAATATGAGGGCGAAGAGCTGGAAAAAAATGTGTTCTATACGGGGGCGGCACCTAACCAGCAAGCTATTCCTGCCGTCGAATATCTGATGTCGAAAGAAGGCGGCGGCGCCAAGCGCTTCGTGCTGCTTGGCACGGATTACGTGTATCCGCGGACCACTAACAAAATCTTGCGCGCCTACCTGCATAGCAAAGGCGTGAAAGACAGTGATATCGACGAAGTCTATACACCGTTCGGGCACTCCGACTATCAAACCATCGTGGCCAATATCAAGAAATTTTCGGCGGGCGGCAAGACGGCGGTGATCTCCACCATCAATGGCGATTCCAATGTGCCGTTTTACAAGGAACTCGGCAATGCAGGGTTGAAAGCGACTGACGTGCCGGTGGTGGCGTTCTCGGTGGGTGAGGAAGAGTTGCGCGGCGTCGACACCAAACCATTGCTCGGCCATTTGGCCGCCTGGAACTACTTTGAATCGGTCAAGAATCCGGTGAACGACGCCTTCATCAAGAAATGGAAAGCGTACGCTGTAGCCAAGAAATTGCCGAACGCCGACACGGTCGTGACCAATGATCCGATGGAAGCAACCTATGTCGGCATCTATATGTGGAAGCAGGCGGTGGAGAAAGCCAAGTCGACTGATACCGACAAGGTAATTGCCGCCATGAGTGGGCAAACATTCAAGGCGCCTTCCGGTTTTGAATTGACGATGGATGCCACCAACCACCATTTGCACAAGCCGGTGATGATTGCTGAAATTCGCGGCGACGGCCAGTTTAATGTGGTGTGGAAGACC
>Ga0302315_10002131_pt1 | contig 19041 bp, 15 predicted proteins | sample III_Palsa_N3_1_FD_200532 | JGI IMG/M metagenome (GOLD analysis project Ga0302315, IMG submission 200532) | Peat permafrost microbial communities from Stordalen Mire near Abisko, Sweden - III_Palsa_N3_1 | ecosystem: Environmental > Terrestrial > Soil > Palsa > Peat permafrost | place: Sweden...
GGACTGCCTTTCGCTCGACGTGTGGACGCCTTCCGTAGACCGGAGCGCAAAAAAGGCGGTTCTCGTATCCTTCCACGGCGGAGGCTTCTACGGCGGATCCGGCAACGCCCAACTGTATGAAGGCAAGTTCCTTGCCCTGTTCGGCGATGTGGTGGTGGTGACGGTCAATCACCGATTGTCGAGTTTCGGTTATTTGAATCTGGAAGGTTTGGGCGCTCCAGACCGTTTCAAATACGCTGGCGTGGCGGGGATGCTCGACCTCGTCGCCGCACTCCGGTGGGTCAGGGAGAACATCGAGAGCTTTGGCGGCGACCCAAGCCGCGTGATGATCTTCGGTGACTCCGGCGGCGGATCGAAGACATCTGTCATGATGGGGATGCCCGGCGCTGCCGGTCTGTTTCATCGCGCGGCCGTCCAAAGCGGTTCGTTGTTGAGACTTCAATCGCAAGCGGCGGCCACCGCGATCGCTCGGGACACGCTGAATCATCTCGGCATCGCGGCCTCCAACATCTCGGACATCCAGAAACTGTCGTGGAAGCAAATTCTCGCGGCCCAGAGTGTGGTTGGCTCGAAGCGCTTTGGCCCGGTTGTCGGCACGGACGCGATACCGGAGCATCCATTCGATCCCACCGCGTCCAAGTATTCAGCGAATGTGCCGTTGATCGTCTCCACCTGCCTGGAAGACATGGGTATCGGCGCTCCGGACTATGACCTCGATGAGGCGGGTCTGCTGAGTCACCTGGAACAGCGCTTTCCGAAGCGAGGCGCGGAGATTCTTGCGCTTTATCGGCGCAGAAGTCCCGGCGCGCGGCCCTTCTTTATCCAGGCGCAGGCTGTCACCGACGCCACGTCGCGTCCGGTAGCTGAGACGCAAGCCCTGCGGAAGGCTGCGTTGCCTGGCGGCGCGCCGGCGTGGATGTACGAGTGGGATTGGCGCACGCCAGCCTACGGTGGGGAGTTCGGCGCGGTCCACGGCGGCGATATTCCCGCCTCCTTCCACTCCTACCGCGACGCGTTTTTCGCCGGCGGCGCGAGCGGCAAGCTGATGGCCGATCGCCTAGCGTCCGCTTGGGTCGCGTTCGCAAAAACCGGGGATCCGAATTGCCCGATCCTCCCCCATTGGCCAGCCTTCGAACCCGTCCATCGAGCGACCATGATCTTCGACGACGATACCCGCGTCGAAGATGACCCGCGCGGCGAGATACGGGCCTATTGGGAGGCCCATCCTGCGTCCGCGGCGGTCGCCGGATGATGTCGCAAACCCACGCTCACGGACCGGATCAGGCAATCGCCTCAGGCGCCCCGCGGAGGGTCACGCCGATGCAAATCGCGGCGGTGGCCGCGGGCAATGCGCTCGAATATTATGACTTTTCGACCTACGCGTATTTTGCGGTCTACATAGGCCGAACATTCTTCCCCTCCCCTCACGGGGGCGCCAGCCTGCTGGCCGCTCTGGCGGCATTCGGCGCGGGCTTCATCACACGCCCGTTGGGGGCGATCGTTATCGGACGCTTTGGAGACAGGGCGGGGCGAAAGCCGGCCCTGCAGATTTCGTTTGTGTTGATGGGACTGGCCGTTCTGGGCCTCGGCCTCACGCCATCCTACAACTCCATCGGTGTCGCAGCGCCGATCCTTGTGGTTGCGTTCCGGTTGCTTCAGGGTTTCGCGCTCGGCGGAGAGTCCGGCCCAAGCACCAGTTTCCTCTTCGAGGCCGCGCCGGCCAACCGCCGCGGCCTTTTCGTCTCACTGCAATACGTGGGCTCCGGCCTGGCTGCGCTCTGCGCTGGCTTGATCGGGGTCGGACTGGCTAGCGTGTTCGACGCAAAGGGCCTGGAGCAGTACGGATGGCGCGTGGCCATGCTGTTAGGCGTGCTCATCGTCCCCGTAGGGTTTGCCTTGCGCCGCGGGCTTCCTGAGACGCTTCACCTTCCGGACGACAGCATTTCTGAGCAGCGTCTGGGGTCGAGTTCGTACAAAACTGCGGCCGTCCTTTCTCTGGTATTGATGTCATCTGGCATCACGGTGTCTTACATTCTCAGATACATGACCACCTACGCCATCGTCACCCTGCACATGCCCGCAGGCCTGGCCTTTGGCGGAACGGCGATCGGTGGGATCGTCGGGATGCTTTGCTGCCCGTTGGGCGGGGCGATCTCCGACCGGTTCGGACGCAAACCTGCGATGATCGTACCGTGGCTGGTTCTGCTCGCTGTTCTCCTCCCTTGCTTCTACCTGATGGATCACGAGCGAACGGCAATGGCCTTTTACTTCGTGGTTGCCCTTCTCGGTGGTGTGGGGACGCTCGGCTCGATCGCGATCCTGGCGACGGTGACGGAGTCGCTCCCGCGGCATGTTCGTTCCGGCGCCTTCGCGCTGATCTACGCCGTATCGGTCGCTGTGTTCGGCGGCAGCGCACAGTTCATGGCCGCATGGTTGACGACGGCGACGCACAGTCAGCTGGCGCCGGCCTGGTACACAATGCTCGCCGTCGGGATCGGCCTGATCCCGATGGTCTGGCGGCGCGAAACGGCGCCCGTGGCGGCAGTTCCATCGCGTGCTTCGACCTAGTTTGAAGCGTAAGCGTCGTCCTGACCCCACCTTCTCCTGAGGTGTCCCAACGACGATGGTGACGATCCCTCCGGGCGGATCGTTTCATGTCTAGTTTTAACCCTACGTTTGACCCTAAGCCGGTGCAGGTTCGCCGGCTGGAGGTGGTGACTGGCGTTGGCGGGCGGCGGCGATGGTCGCCAGACGACAAGGCGCGGATCGTTGAGGAGACGCTGGCGCCGGGAGCGACGGTGTCGGAGGTGGCCCGGCGTCACGACATTCGCCCGCAGCAGCTGTTCGGCTGGCGTCGGGAGATGCGGATCGAGGATCCAGCGTCGCGTGTGGACTTCGTGCCGGCGCTGGTCGAGGTGGCGGAGCCTGAGAAGTCTGAGCGCGCGCGGCGCGGACCGCCCCGGGCGGGACGCGGCGACATTGAACTGGAGTTCGAAGGTGTCGTGGTCCGCGTACGTCGTGGCGCTGAGGCCAAGACTGTCGCGGCGGTGATCAAGGCGTTGAAGGCGGCCAAGTGATCGGCCCGACGGGCGCGGTGCGGGTGATGGTGGCGACCAAGCCGGTGGACTTCCGCAAGGGGGCCGAGGGCCTGGCGGCGCTGGTGCGCGAGCAGATGCACACCGATCCGTTCTCGGGCATGGTCTACGTCTTCCGCGCCAAGCGCGCCGACCGGATCAAGCTGATCTTCTGGGACGGCACCGGTCTGTGCCTTTACGCCAAGCGGCTTGAGGACGGCGAGTTCCGCTGGCCGAAGGTGCATGACGGCGTGATGCGGCTGACGCCGGCGCAGCTTGGAGCCCTGTTGGAAGGGCTGGACTGGCGGCGCGTTCACCAGGCCCGGCGGACCCGGACACCGCTGGCGGCGGGGTGAGTAAAACGCCTGCGGCGAGTTGACTCAGGGCGCAGGTAGGGGCGCCTCAAGACGCCGGTGATGTGCTGTAATCCGGGCCATGACGACCCTCGTCGACAGCCTCCCAGACGACCCGGCCACGCTCAAGGCGATGGTCCTGGCCGAGCGGGCGCGGGCGACCGGCTGACCCAGATCCTGAAGGAGATGCAGCGTCACCGCTTCGGCCGACGGGCCGAGACCCTGCCGCTTGACCAGCTGGAGCTGGGCCTGGAAGAGGTCCAACAGGAAGAAGCCGCCGAGGCCGCATGCGAGGAGAAGGCTGATCCAGTCAAGCGCGCCGCCACCGCCGCCAAGCGCCGGACGAACCGCGGCGCGCTGCCGGCGCACCTGCCGCGGATCGAGACCATCATCGATGTTGAGGACAAGGCCTGCCCCTGCTGCTCGGGCGCCCTGCATCTGATCGGCGAGGACCGCGCCGAACGGCTGGACATCATACCGGCCCAGCTGCGGGTGTTGGTTGTCCGGCGGCCCAAGTACGCCTGCCGCGCCTGCGAGGACGTGGTGATCCAGGCCCCGGCGCCGCCGCGACTGATCGAGGGCGGTATCCCCACCGAGGCGACCGTCGCCCATGTCGTTGTGGCCAAGTACGCCGACCACCTACCGCTCTATCGCCAGTCCCAGATCTACGCCCGCCAGGGGATCCAGCTCGATCGCTCGACCCTGGCCGACTGGACCGGGCGGGCGGCCTTCCTCCTGCGTCCGGTCCACGAGCACCTGCTCAAGACCTTGCGGGCCTCGTCCAAGCTGTTCGCTGACGAGACGACGGCGCCGGTGCTCGATCCCGGGCGCGGGCGAACCAAGACCGGTCAGCTCTGGGCCTATGCCCGTGACGATCGACCATGGGGAGGGTCGGACCCGCCGGCGGTGGCCTACGTCTATGCTCCTGACCGCAAGGCCGAGCGGCCCATGGCGCACCTGGCCGGGTTCAAGGGCGTGCTGCAGGTCGACGGCTACGGCGGCTATCGGCCTCTGGCCGAGCAGGGGCAGGTTCGGCTGGCCTTCTGCTGGGCGCATGTGCGCAGGAAGTTCTACGAGTTGGCCGTGGCCGGCCCGGCGCCCATCGCCACCGAGACCCTGGAGCAGATCAAAGCGATCTATGCGATCGAGGTGAACATCCGTGGCAAGGATCCCGACGTCCGCCGCGCGGTCCGCCAGGAGAAGAGCCGTCCGCTGATCGAGGCGCTTGAGCCCTGGCTGCGCGCCAAACTGGAGACCATCAGCCAGAAGACCAAGCTGGCGGAGGCCATCTGCTACGCCCTCTCGCGTTGGGCGGGTCTCAGCCTGTTCCTCGACGACGGCCATATCGAGCTCGACAACAACACTGTCGAGCGCGCCATCCGCCCCCTGGCGCTGAACCGCAAGAACGCCCTCTTCGCCGGCTCCGACGGCGGCGCCCAGCACTGGGCGGTTCTGGCCTCGCTCATCGAGACGGCCAAGCTCAACGACATCGACCCCGAAGCCTACCTCGCGGACATCATCACCCGCATCGTCGATGGCCATCCGCAGAGCCAGATCGAGGTCCTGATGCCGTGGGCCTACGCTGAACCAACTACCGGCGTGGCCTGAGAACAGCGCTTACTTTGAAGCGCCGGCGGCCGTAGCTGTCAAATTGACGTCAAGCGGCATGTTGATCGACCATGGTTTGCGCAATGTGCGAGAAATCAGCGGCGTCCGGTATCGACGAGGCGGCATCGTATAGTCCGGGTGCGGCGGCGCCGCTGCTCGCCCAGCGACAGCATTCCGCGAATTTGTCAAAGCGCTCCGCCTCGGAAAGCGGATTTGCATTCGAACCTTTTACGTCGATGATGCTGATTTCATGGATGTTTCCGTCAGCCATTAGGATCCTGGTCAAGACCGGCACAGTCTCCAGGTTCGGAGCGGAACTCACATCTGAATCGCTCGTGACCATCGAGATCTTGCCGAAGAGGGCTCTGATTTCCGGCTCCGCAACTCGCGCAGGCGTTAAATCGCTTAGCACCAAGCGTCCGGTCTCCAGCATTCTTGCGGCGCAATAGGTGAGGCTGAAGCGCGCCTCCATTTCATCTTGGGGCTGATCGAAGCGGAGGTTGCGTCGGGCCAGGTCGGGGAGAACGGTCTCGAGCCGGGCCACTGCCTTGGCGGCAATGCCGTACTGCGCACGAAGCGCCTCAATCCCATCAAGCGTCTTGTGCGCAGCGCCGCAGCAGGGAAATCGCTTCGCCAACAGACCATGAGTTTCTATTGCCAGCGTCGCGCCGAGATCATCGAGACAGAGAGCCTCTGAAGGCGTTCGCTCCCAACCGCCGCCGTACAGGTCGGCCAATCCCCAGGGGCCGCACAGAGGCTCGGGATCTCCTGAGATGCCGGCCTGCGCCATCCGCGCCGCGAGAACAGCGTTCCTGGCGGCCAGGCCGGCATGGATCGGCTTCATCATGGAGCCAAACTGCTTTTTGGAGCCCGAGGCCATGCTGCATGCGATGCTGATCGCGGCTTGAACACCGCCAGGGCCCAGGCCCAAGAGGCTGGCGCAAGCGCCCGCGCTCCCGACCGAAGCAATCGTGGCCGTTGCGTGCCAGCCCGCTTCATAGTGCCAAGGGTTAAGCAAGCGGCCGATCCGAGCTTGCAGCTCGAGGCCGACGATATAGGCATCGACGATCCGTTCGCCGGGTGCATGGATTTGCTGCGCGAGAACAAAGAGCGCAGGCGCCAGGACTGCCGTGGCATGACTGAGTGCGGGCAGGAAATTATCGTCGAAATCCAACGCGTGAGCAGCCGTGCCGCCAACGAAAGCAGCCCACGTCGGTGACGCCTGTAATCCAGATCCGACAACATACACGCTGTCGCCGTCCGATCGCTCAGCGATTTCGTAAGCGGTTCTCGTAACAGGTTCGGCCGAGCCGGCTATCATGCAGGCTAATACATCGACGAAAGCGTCCCGAACGCCGCTGTGCGCCGTCGAAGACCACTGGAAATCGCGTCTCGACGCCCAGTCCGCCAAATCGCGGGTAAACCCCGAACCTGGGTTGCTCATCTCATGCCGCACCGGACCAACGCCGCCCGCGGTGACCGCCTACCGCGCGAATGAACACTCTCAATCTTCACCGCAAGAAAATGTCAGCGAACCTCTGGGCGTCGCTGTTGGTGATTGGGGCTGAAGTCAAGTTCGCCGCGATCGCCACGACCAGTCCGTCATCTGGGTAGATGACAAATACCACCGTCCCTCCAACCACCCCTCCCCCGTGTTCGTATATTCGCTGGCCTTTCACGGATCTGCCGATGTGAAATCCCATGCCGTAGTTGGTCTCAACTCCCGCGCTCGTCTTCTGCGAGGTGAATAGAAGAGAAAGGGATTCAGAGTTCAAGACGCTGCCCGGCGTCAGCAAGGCGGAACCGAATCGAGCGAGGTCGTCCACGCTGGACAGAAAACCGCCTGACGGCCACTTATAGCTGTCGTCGACGTATCCTGCGTTTGCCAAGGCATGTGGCCGCCCTGGCGCCCATTGGTTCGCGCCGACCGTATAGGTGTAGAATCGCGAACGTCTTTCAACGATGTCTGAATTCTGATCTGGAACGGTATCGTGAAGCCCTAGCGGGGCAAAAACATCATCACGCATGTACGCGAGATAATCCTTACCCGACGCATCCTCTATCACTGCGCCGAGTAGATTGTAGCCAAAGCTGGAGTAGCTGAACTTGGAGCCGGGCGGACCAACCAGCGGGTCGTCCTCAAAAATAGATAAGGCGTCGACGACACTGTCATAGTGGCGATCGACCGGGGCCCATTGTCCGGGACGGGAAAGTGTCTCCTCCAATTTGTAGTGCCGGATACCACTCAAATGTCCGGCAAGAAGCCTTGCCGTAATTGGCGCGCCCTTATCCGGGAAGGAGGGCACGTATCGCTGAACAGGGGCGTCCAGATCCAGGCGGCCTTCCTGACGCAATTTGACCAGAGCCACTGCGGTTAGCGATTTTGACGTACTGCCAATTCTGAACAGCGTATCGGGCCGGGCGCGCACGTGCTGTTCGACGTCCGCGTATCCAACACCGGCGGACCAAACGATTCTGCCATGAAGCGCGACAGCGACGGCCAGACCCGGAATGCCTTGGGACTGGAGCTCCCTTGCGACTATGATGGCGGATTGGGCCGAAGTGGCGGACCCCCTATCTGTCGCGTGACGCCTACTGGGCGCCGCCGCTCCTGCGGAGGGTCCGAAACAACCCATGCACAGAGCTAAGAAGAGCAACGCGAGCAGCGGCGCCGGCCTTGCGCCGCCTCGGCCATTTCGATGCCAGACAATATCTGGCGTTATTCGAAGACATCGCTCCGCCCTGTCACGTTGAGCTTTTTCGCCGGCTAACCTGCCACCGCGCAATGTCGCAGCTCTGATGGCGCGCCGCCAATTGTCGATGCGGCGGTGGTGAAGCCGCCTGGCTGGGTGCCTGAAGGGAAGCATCACAATTCCTCCTGCTCGGCGCAGCGACCGGCTTTTTGGAAGTGCATGGGCAGATTCGCGATTCGGTTGCTGTGATCACGCATCAAGGGGTCCCTCGAGATCGTTGAAGTCGTGGTGACCGCTCGGTTCGTTCGGCTCGAGATCGGCTGCAGGCGCGAAGAAGGGTGAGGTCACCTATTTCCAGGCTTGCCGGCAGACGCGATAGAAATTGCCGCCAAGAATGCCCCGGATGTCGGCTTCGGCATAGTTGCTGCGGCACATGAGTTCGGCCAGATGCTCGACCTGTTCTGGCTGGGCAAAGGCGGTGTGCCTGTTGGGCTTGCCATTGTTCGGCGGCCACTGTTCGGGGCTATGATCAACGTACTTCCAGAAGCCGCTCACATCCTTCACGTAATCCAGCCCCACCCCTACGTGTCGCGGGCCTACCAGATTTACGATGTGGTCGAGGTGCCGGAACATCGAGTCGCTCCGCGCCTCCATGTCGTCGAGAAACTCACCCAGTCCATTCACCCCGATGACACCACCCGTTGCAGCACACCTACGGATTTGATCATCATGGATGTTGCGGTAATGGGCGAACACCGAGAAGGCGTTGCAATGCGAGAAGATGCACGGCGCTGAACTCGCGTCCATTGCCTCCATCGAGGTGCGGCGGCCAGTGTGCGTGCCGTCGACCAACATGCCAACCCGGTTCATTTCAGCGATTACGGCCAGTCCAAAGCGCGAAAGGCCGGCGTCCGTACGCTCGGCGCAGCCGTCGCCTACGAGGTTCTTCTGGTTATAGGCCAGAAGCATGTGACGAACGCCTAGCCGGTAGAACACCTCCACCAGGCCCAGGTCGTTTGCGAGTGCGTTAGTGCCCTGAAAGTTCAGCGTTATCGCGAGCTTTCCGTCGCGCCGAGCCTGGTCAACATCTTCGATTTTTTGGACGAATACGTACAGCTCCGGGTGGCGAGCGCACACCTCATAGACCCTGGCAATATTGGCAAGCGCCGGTTCGGGCCCGAACGTCTTGTCTCCACCCACGGTGAGAGAAACCAAACCGAACCCGGCCGCACGAAACCTGGGCAGCGTGATTTCATCGGTGGCGTGCTGCATGCCGTACGGCAGCGTCATGTCCCAGACGAGCGAGCTTCGGTAGATAGCGCGCGCCGCCTCGCTGACCTTGACCGCCTCGGCCGTTTCGTCGCTCGCCATGTGGTTTGCCTCGTCACGGTGTCAGCAGACTACCTTGGCATCGTATGGGAGGCGGTCGCCCACATCTTGTAGATATTCGACGGCGATACGTCGTTGTGCGACAGGCGCTGCCCGCCCAGGCTCGACACTGGGAAAAACCCGATCGGCAGCCGTGACGCTCCGTGTCGTTTTTTGATACCATTATTTCATTCACCGTTCCCAGCTGGACTTCGTTCAGCTACAGGACACTCGCGTCAACCTCCGTGGAATCGCGATGACAGAACTCTTTGAGCCGCTCTCGTTCCTGCGCGGGCCCGACATGAAGAACCGCTTCATGTTGGCGCCGATGACCAACTATCAGAGCCAGGCCGATGGACGATTATCGGAGGACGAATTTCGATGGTTGACCTATCGCGCGGCGGGCGGATTCGGGTTGGTCATGACCTGCGCTGCGCACGTTCAAAAGGTCGGTCAGGGCTTTTCGGGCCAACTCGGCATCTTCTCTGACGATCAGCTTCCAGGCCTCACGCGCCTGGCGGACGCGCTTAGGGCCGAGGGCGCACGGTCCTCGGTGCAATTAGTGCATTCCGGCATCCGAGCGCCTGCGGGATTGATCGGCGGACAGCCGAGTGGACCATCGAACGACGAGCAAACAGGCGCCCGGGCGATGACGAATGAAGAGATTGAGAGAGTCATAGAGGACTTCATCGCCGCAGCCATACGCGCCGAGACGGCCGGCTTCGACGGCGTGGAGTTGCATGGTGCCCATGGCTACCTTCTTTGCCAATTTCTGAGCCCGCAAACCAACCGGCGAGTTGACCGTTGGGGCGGCCCGCTCGCGAACAGGACGCGGGTCCTCTTTGACGTCATCAGAGGCGTGCGAGCGCGCACGAGAGCGAGCTTTCAACTGGGTTTGCGCCTCTCCCCCGAACGATATGGTCTGGATCTGACAGAACAGCGTGAGGTGGCCCGCTGGATGCTTTCCTCTGGTGACCTCGACTATGTCGACCTGTCCCTGTGGGATGCGTTCAAAGCCCCGATAGACACCGCGTTTGCAGCAAAGCCCCTCCTCGACTGGTTCACGGACTTACCGCGCGCTGGGACTCGGCTCGCCGCCGCCGGCAAGTTCTACAGTGGCCCGGACGTTCGCAGGGCGCTCGATCACGGGCTGGATTTCGCAGTCATCGGGCACGCCGGGATTCTGCATCACGACTTCCCGCGGTGCATCGCGCATGATCCAGAATTCGGGGCAGTGAATTTACCCGTGACGCGCAGTTATCTGAGGCGTGAGCGGATAGGGGACGCGTTCATGGCTTATCTCAGCCGGCGAGATGGATTTGTCAAAAATATTGTCGCCGACGCCGGATAGGCGGCCCCGGCCCATGGCGGGACCGCGACATTGACGCCCTCGCAGACGGCCCGGTTAGGGGCTGGCCGGCGTTGCAGGCCGTGGTGCGAATCTGAATTTCGTCAGGGTCTTGGCGTCCCAACACGCGACAACGATCGCCAGGAACACGGACATGACGATGACCGTGGTCATCGAGTTGTAATGAGATCCATAATTCGGGAACAGCGAGTACCAGACGTTGTCGAGGGCGTGAAATACGATCATGCCAAAAACGCTTCTTCTCGTATTAAAGAATATCCAGGCCATAATGATTTTCAATTCAACCGAATTGATGGTTGAATATAACACGGTCATCGCCGGCTGCCCGGTCATCAGACGCGGGGCCAGGTGCCAGGCGGACGATGCAATGCCTATTATCAGCCCTGCGTTCAATGCACCAAAGCGCTGCTGCAACGGCACGATTGCATAGCCCGACCATCCGACCTCCTCGGCCGCGGCGAACACGAATAAAATCGAGAAGAACAGAGGGATGCGGATCACGCTCACCTGCGGATCCACGATCGGCGTACCGAAGGCGTCGATGAGTATAAAGGACCCGATCTGAGCGAGAAGTGGCAAGAAAAGAATTGGCAGATACCAGAGCTTCCGGTCTATTTTTTTATAATCGAATATCTGGGCAATGAGCGGCGACACTCCGCTCCAACCCGTCTCCCAGCAGGTCAGCGTCATGGCCGACAATAGGGGACAAGTTACAATCAGCGTCGACAGTCTTAGCGTAAGCATCGTAATGGCGGGCATCATATTCGGATTGCCCAGGCGCCCAGCGACGATTTCGATCGGCACAGAATATGCAAATACCAAGATCAGAAATATGAATGGATGTCTCTTGAGAGCTTTCACTGCCATCTGAGTCGTCACCCCCCACCGCATTAGGTAATATCGATCAGGTTAGTCATGCAGATAGTTCAAGATCGGGTGACCGACCTAGCAGTCTCACACGAACTCAGCGGAGCCGGACTAAATGTCCAATCGTCGATCCATTTCAAGGATTTCCAACCATGTCAATCACAATTCCAATATAGGGCGCGGTCGTTTCAACAGGTGAGATCAATTCGCGGTCGCGCACCGCTGCCCCGTCAGGTCTTGGGCAATTGCTTAGTCAAAAAACTCGCCTGTCCAGGTTCGCGGCCGCGCGCTTTTCATGATCGCGCGAACTCGCCGCCGTATCGCGTGCCACCAGCCGGAATCGGCGGGGCGTCAGGCCAAATTGCACCTTGAAGCTTCTTCCAAAGTGGGAGCTGTCGGAGAACCCAAGTTCAGCCGCGATCATTGCGCCAGACGCGTCGCTGTTGCGTAGCATCCACTGCGCGTGACGCAATCGGAGCGCCAGGTAGCTTGCCTGTGGCGTGGACCCGAGCCGCTCATGAAAAATGCGCTCAAGAGAGCGAAGCCCCACCCCTAACTCAGCGGCAATACTGGGAATTGTCCGCGGCTCAGCGAGGCTTTGCTCCATGAGCAAAAGCGCGCGGGAAACGCGTATGTCGTCACTTTCGGCTGAGAGGGCCGGTGCTGGCTGTGCGCTTTGATCTGAACGAATGTGGTCGACCAGCAGAATCTGGAGCGCCTTGGAAGCGGCCGCCAAACCCAGCCGTTCGGTAATCAGGCGGGCAGCCAGATCGGCGACGCCGGTGCCGCCAGAACAGGTGATGCGGTCGCCGTCGATGACGTACAGGCGGTCGGCGATCGGCGTGAGATCTGGAAACTCTTCCAAAAAGTCCAGGTAATGATACCAACTGACGCAGCACTTGCGGCCTTCCATCAGGCCGACACGACACATAACAAAGCTGCCAGTGCAAACCCCGATCAAGGCGACCCCGGCGGCAGCCGCTGCGTGTAAATAGTCACTCACTTCTTCAGATTCGGCGGAGCCGTGGAGAAGCCCCCCCACGACCACGACGTAGTCAAAGGCCTTCGGGTCGATCAGGTCCGAGGTAGCCTGCACCTCCACCCCGCAACTTGACCGGGTGATATTGCGGTGGGGGCTCATGACCTCCCAAGAGCAGCGGATCTGCCGGCTTTGGTCCCCATCGTCGGCCGCGAGCCGGAGCACGTCGACAAAGGTTGCAAACGCGGTCAGCGTAAAATTGTGCATCAGCAGAAAGCCAACTCGAAGCTTCGCCGAGCTACTGGTTCGGACACGCCTCCAGTTTTGCCGCCTTAGTTCCATGAGGATTCAGGCTTCATATTCGTCATGTCGGCGCGGCTCCGGTTCTGCCCTGGCCTATCCACCGAGTGTCGACAAGAAAAACTCTACCGCCAACCCTCTCGACTGATTCATGGCCGAGGGGTTACAGGACATGATGAACGCGCCCCCGGCGCCGCGATGACTCATTGGATCGCTGGCAAGTTTTTCGACGCCGGGCATGTCAAAGCCGTGGTGACTTTCACGCATCACCACTGCCCGGACATTTCGGCGGTCCTCTTCGGCCAGCCCTTCAACGAACTTGGGCCCAATATCGGGATCGTCATCGAATTGATCCAGGTCGCCGGTCACCATCATTAGCGGCGTGTCGACCAGATTCTCGAATTCATAGCCAGGAAGATGATTGAAGCTCCATACGCCCGGATATAGGGCAATAGACGCTGCAAACCGCCCCGTGCCCGGATACTGTTCGTTCAGTCGGCGATTTGCGCAGAGCATGACAGCCGCGCCACCGAACGAAAATCCGAGGACCCCTATTTTGCTGTCGTCGACCGCGGGATGTTCGCAGAGAAACTGTCTGGCGCCGAAGACATCGGGCAGAGTTTCCAGAACCGAACCCGGTTTGCTGGCAGCTCCCCCGACGAGGCCGCGTGCGGTCCATTGATCCGGCTCAAGGGTAGCGAACCCCGCCTCGTTGAGCAGGTCCGCATAGCCCCCCTCCCGAAGGCTGGGTCCCGCCGTCCCATGCAGCAGCAATACGGCCGGGTGCTCGTCCCGCTCATCGTTCGGTATGCTCAGTCGCGCAGAGATCATCAGCGGCGGCTCATGAAGCGACGGGAACGCGACGTAGCGCACCGACTTTGGGCCATATCCTTTTCGCGCTTCCACGGTGACCTTTCGCCTAAGCTCCAAATTCCGCGTCCTAGACGGCCGCACTTTCACGCCATCTGGATAGACATTTTACTTATGACGGCGCCCCGGACAGCGTTCGCGTTGAGGTCGTCGGCCGGCTCGGCCTAAAATCGCTCAGGTTTGGCCCACGCCACAAAAACAGGACGACAGCGACGACCAGGCCCAAGACAATGGTTGTCGTGAACGGGTCGTAGTGGGATCCATTTACTGGGAATATTCGGTACGCGAGGTTTACTGTGGTGTGCAGCGTTACGCAGGCAAAAACGCATCCCGCATTGTTCTTATACAACCAGACCATCAGAATTCTGACCAATACACCGACCACTGTATGCCAGGCGATCCAGCTGATGCTCTTGCCGAGCTCCAGGTGGGCGGGCCAGTGCCACATTTGCCAATACACACCAATGATTACAGCGGCGCCGAGCGGACCGAACTTCTCGATCATCGGATCGGTTATGTAAGCGGTCCAGCCGATCTCCTCCGCGATCGCGAACAAAAAGAGCACGCCAAACATTGGCAAGTAGGACAATGGTGAGACCCAGAACGGGGTTGGCGGGCCCAGATGTTGACCTAGCAGGTTCGACAGCAGGTATGCCAAATAGTGGGCGACAGGTAGGAGCAGGAGTATTGGAACGTACCAGAGCGCGGACTTGATCTTCCGAAAATCGAGGGCTCGCCGCCACAGCGCCAACACTGCGCCGCCCCCACCCTCTCGAAATCGCAACAGAGACCCCACCGTGAATGGCACCCAAACCATCAAAGTACCAACGGGCATCGAAAACAGCATCTTCGGAAACAAAGGTCGAGTAAAAATGAAATAAAACGGAATCGAGAGCAAAGATACCAGGATAAAATATGGTAATACAGAGATCTTCTTTGGCTCACTTAAATTCATTTCTCGACTCCTCGGATGAACAATCAAATGAAATGGCAGGCAATCCAAGTAACAGCTAGTCCATTCGCTCGATGATAATGGACGGCGCCATTCCGCCGCCAGCACATATCACCACCAAGCCGCGACGAACGCCCCGCCGCTCCATCTCGTCCAACAATGTGCCAATCAATATCGGACCGGTCGCTCCGATGGGGTGTCCGAGTCCGATGGCGCCCCCATTTACGTTTAACCTATCGTGATCGACCCCCAGATCGCGCATGAACTTGATTGGGACGACAGCAAAAGCTTCGTTGACCTCGAACAGATCGATGTCGGACAGCGCAAGACCAGCCTTGGCGAGAACCTTCTGTGTCGACGGCGCGACCGCATTGAACATCAATGTCGGACAGTCGCCCATGTTTGCTGTCGCCAGGATTCGGGCGCGTGGTTTGAGACCGTTTGCCTTGGCATAGGTCGAAGACGCCAGCAAAATTGCCGCCGACCCATCCGCCAAGCCGGAAGAATTGCCGGCATGATGGACAAACTCGATATCGACGTCTGGGTATTTCTTGAGGAAAAGGCTTCGATGGGTCGTCCCTGTGTCGTCCAACGGTTTGTCGGCTATGGCCTCGAAGGATGGCCTAAGCGCCGCAAGCCCTTCTCGGGTGGTCTGGGGGCGGGGGTACTGTTCGTGGTCCAGCGCCAAGCGGCCATCGTCGTGAAAAATCGGTATCAAGCTCTTGGCGAAATGGCCGTCGGAGATGGCGCGCCGCGTCCGCTGATGACTTATGAAGGCGAAGTCGTCGCAATCTTCACGGCTGATCTTCTCCATTGTCGCCAGCGCGTCCGCGCACATCCCTTGCGCTGCCTGGGGATGGATCGAACGCAGGTGTAGATTGCCGTGGTCCCAGAGGCCGCCGTCACCGCGGCGTCCTGGCATCGACATCAACTCGGTCCCGCCGGCGACGACAAGGTCCTCCATCCCCGACATGATTGAGCTTGCCGCCATGATCGCCGCCGAGACCCCAGAGCCACAGAAGCGATCGATCGTCACGCCGCTCGCCCGAACGTCATATTCAGCGTCCAGCAGCGACATACGCGCCAGATCTTCACCCTGGGCGTCACGCTGCCCGCTCGTCCCCCAGACGACGTCGTCGATGTCCGAGGTCTTGACCCCCGTGCGCTTGGCCAGAGCCCGCAGAACGGCGCCGCCCAGGCGCTGTGGATGGATATCCGCCAGCGCGCCTCTATCGGACTTGCCAATTCCACGGGGTGCCCGGCAGGCGTCAATGATCCAGGCTTCTTCCATCTGCAGCTCCATTCAATCCGCCCAATCCGACCACGCGGCGGCGTTCAGTTCTTTTCGCGCCGTGGGGTCCGCAACTTTGGGCGCCGTATCGCAATGTCGGCGTCACAGGACCGACACCTCGCCTTCGGCTCCCGCCTTTTCGAGCAGCGCCGCGGCGAGAAAGAGGTCTTGCAACACCAGGCCCGAACTGTCGAAGACTGTAATGGCGTCATCGCGGGTGCGACCAGGATGACGTCCGGCAAGGACGTCACCGAGGTTCACCGCTGCTGGAATTGCGTGGCCTCGAACGTCATCCGCCACATGTTGGAACTCCCCGATGGCATAGGATTGGATGTCGTAGTCGCAGAAGAGTTCGGCGCGGCGCAGCAGTTCGACCGGCGCTTCCTGTTTCCCGACCGCATCCGCGCCCATCAGGGAAACATGGGTTCCGGGTTTAACTGCCCCAGCCTCGAAAAGCGGCGAGCGCGCCGATGTCGCCGTAATGATTATGTCGGCCTGCGCGCACGCCTCATCCGCAGACTTCACCTCCGCCGCAACCCCTTCCTCCCGGAGCTTATCGACCAGTTCCGCTGCTCGGCCCGCATCACGGTTCACAACAGCCACGTGCGATATCGGACGCATCTTCATCACGGCCAGGCACTCGAAGTGAGCCTGGGCGCCAGCGCCGAACGCGGCCAGACGCGTTGAGTCAGGTCGCGAGAGCAGTTCGACGGCCCAGGCGTCGGCCGCGGCCGTGCGATAGACATTCGCCCGGCTGGCCTCGATGACTGCGTCGAGCCTGCCGATACGTTCGTCGAACACTAGGATGCACGAACTGTGGCACGGCAATCCAAGTTGCCCATTGGCGTGCCAATAGGACCCTATTTTCAGCCCGGTGTGATTTTTGGTCGAGCCCGACTTGATCGAGAACCGGTTTCCTGCATCGGCCGCGTGACCGTGCACGACCCTGAACAGTTCACTTGAACCATCCGCGGCAGCAATTAGCGCTTGTCGCGTAGTTTCCATCGTCATGGCCTGATCGACGAGCCGGCGCGATGTCGTTTCAGAAATGAAGCGCATTCAAATGTCCGTTCGATCCAACGAGGTCCTCCGCAGGCCGGCGATTCACCACCAGGTCGGCCTGCTCGCTCGGCGTTGCGCGTTCAAAACACTGTTTTCAGTTCTTGCCGCAGCGCGCACTTCTACGGCGTCGCTTCGTGATATTTCATTCAACAAAACGATCTCCTCATTTTACGACCTTAGATTCAGCCGATGAAATCTGCAACACGAGATTTCCCGCACGCGCGCGAGACTCCGCTGAAGTGGGGATGACCAAGGGCTGGGCAGGCCGCTCGGTCAGAATTCAACGGCGTGACAATGGATTGGCTCGACGCCGCGCCAGCTCACAATCGAACACATAGACCAGCGCGCACTTGCCAGACGGCGTCGGCTGATTTATCGTAACTGGAGTTTATCGTTTCATTTAATGAAACGATCAGGGGAAGAGATCGTTTCATAGGCGGCGACGCCAGGCGGAACAGGTCTGTCGTCAGAAGTCCGGAGTATCTCTCCATCATGAAAGGCCGCGTCGCTGTCCCTACTCACAAGGGAAACCAGTCGCCCATGTCTTCCGGCCTGATGCTCGAACAGGCTTTCGGGACGGTCTCAGAGTTGATTCGGACACACGCAACCGAACGGCCCGACCACACAGCATTGCAAGCGGACGAGCGTCGGGTTTCGTATTCGGAACTTGACGTGTTCATCGATCGGCTCGCCGCCTCCCTTCAACTCGCCGGTGTGGGCGCCGGCGATGTCGTTGCGTTTTGTGCGGCAGGCTCAATTGAGTATGTCGCCGCATTTCTCGCGATCTTGCGGATCGGTGCGGTGGCGGCGCCGCTGCCACTGACTGCAACTGCGGCCGACCTTGAGGGCATGGTGCTCGATAGCGGCGCAAAATTGATTTTCATGGATCATGTTGGGGCGGAAAAACTCGATTCGTTAGCGACGTTATCTTCTATTGCGCGCGTTTCGCTCGACGAAGATAGCGGGGCTCACTCTCTCTCGAGATGGATGTCGGAGTCCGTCGAGCGACCAACGCCTGTGACGATCGATCCCGAAAGCCCCGCCAATATTATCTATTCGTCCGGAACAACGGGAACCCCAAAGGGCATCGTGCAGCCCCATCGAATGCGGTGGGCGATGGTCAAGCGCAGCTTGGTTCTAAAATATGATCGATCGTCCATTACGATGATCGCCACGCCGCCCTATTCAAACCTGACCATCGGTCTGCTCTTGTCTACGCTGCTTCATGGGGGCACTGCAGTGCTCCTGTTTAAGTTCGACGCCCTGACGTTCCTCCAGGTCTGCGCGCAGGCTCGCGCCACGCATGCGTTTCTTGTTCCTGTGCAGTACCGCCGGATGCTTGAAGTGCCCACCTTCGAGGATTTCGATCTTTCGAGTTTGCGGATGTCGATTTTCGGCGGCGCGCCCACCCCGTCAGACTTTAAGCTGAAACTCATCGAGCGCTGGCCTGGCGAATTGGTCGAGTTGTTCGGCATGACCGAGGGCGGCGCCGTTTGCCTGCTCTTTGTTCGAGACCATCTCGACAAGCTTCACACCGTCGGGCGTCCGATAGCCGGGCATGACCTTCGCATACTGAACGAGGACGGCATCGAGGCGGTCGTCGGAGAAATTGGCGAGGTCGTTGGGCGTTCGGGCGAAATGATGTCGGGCTACCACAATCTGCCCGCCAAAACCCGAGAGGTGGAGTGGCACGACGCATCGGGCGCGCGGTTCACCCGAACAGGCGATATCGGGCGACTCGATGAAGACGGGTTTCTCATCCTGCTTGATCGCAAGAAGGACATGATCATCTCCGGGGGCGCCAATGTGTACCCGACAGACCTGGAATCAGTTCTCCTCAAGCACGAAGCGGTGACGGATGCCGCAGTTGTTGGTATGCCTTCGGATCAGTGGGGGGAAACGCCCGTCGCCTTCGTTGTGCTAAGCGACAGTGCGCGGGTGGACACTGAACAGATCAGGATCTGGGCAAACGCACGCCTCGGGAAAACCCAGCGCATTGCCGCGGTAGCAATCATAGATGAGTTGCCCCGTGGCGCGATCGGCAAGGTTCTGAAACGAGCGCTGAAGGATATCGCGGTCTCACGAGACCTCGTTCCCACCGCAACACCGAATTGAACTGCTTGGAAGAGGCTAAGCCAACCTAGCTTCAGCTTGACCGCGAACGCGCCGGTTGGATGGCGGCGCCCAGCACCGGATATCGTGCGTCGGGCGAGATATTGAGCGGCGGACAGAAGGCTTTCGCCTCGTCAGGCGTC
>Ga0302315_10002140_pt1 | contig 18982 bp, 15 predicted proteins | sample III_Palsa_N3_1_FD_200532 | JGI IMG/M metagenome (GOLD analysis project Ga0302315, IMG submission 200532) | Peat permafrost microbial communities from Stordalen Mire near Abisko, Sweden - III_Palsa_N3_1 | ecosystem: Environmental > Terrestrial > Soil > Palsa > Peat permafrost | place: Sweden...
GATAGCCAACTACCGCACGCAACCGCTACCGCTGCCAGGAAGTGATAGCGAGGACCTAATCTCTTTTCGCCCCAGATGAGCGCTCCCACGAAGGCGCTTTCCAGAAAGAATGCGAACATACCTTCCATGGCCAATGTCTGTCCGATCACGCCGCCCGCGTAACGGGAAAAGCTTGCCCAATTCGTTCCGAACTGGAATTCCATGGGAATGCCGGTTACGACGCCGACGGCAAAGTTGAGTCCAAAGATCTTGGCCCAAAACCGGACGGCTCGATTGTATTTTTCATCTCCCGTCTTAAGAGCGCGCCATTTCCAATAGACAAGGAACCACGCCAGCCCCATGGCGAGTTGAGGAAACAGGTAGTGATAGATGAGCGTAAAGCCAAACTGAAACCGGCTCCAAAACGCTGGATCTGAAAGACTCCCATTCATCGCTGCACCTCTTCTGGAATCCCCAATTTCTGTATCAGCAGCGGCAAGGGACCACACTCAGCGCCGATAAAAACAAACGAGGCCTACACGTCTCAACGCTCGCCGCTGTTTTTCGTCCCCGATCTTACACTCCAGCATCACATTGGAGAATTTTGTACCCGGCTGAAGCGTTGGTCGACTGTTGTGATTACGCCAGAAATCCCGAGACAAATCTATTGGACAATGGTATTGGCGATACCAAGGGATCCCTTGCAACTTTCCGCACACCCGCCAGCCCTGTGACACGCGTGTCCCGCTCTGTGTCGGGCGCGTGCTGGTCTGATGGAGGTTCTCCTTGATCAGCGCCCTTCCCTCCTCACTCTCCGCCATCAACTGCTCGACTTTGTTCGAATGATTCATTGGTGATACGCCGCTGTCCGACTCCTCGGCGACGTTCATGCGGTCCTTGCGACCTAAGCCTTCACTCGCCGTCCTGCTACTGGTTGGCCGCAGGCGTCTCCGAGGTCTACCGCTTCTCGTGCATGAAGCTTCCAGACGTTCTGGGGTCTACGACTACGCAGGACCGAGCAGGAACTTGCAATGTCGAGCCCACCCATGATGCCTTCCGCCAATGCAAAAGCGTCGGCATCCTGATTGCATCTTTTAGGAGCTCAATACCCAGCCCACCTGTACCCCTGTTTACGCTTCGTCGAACACCTCGCGGTGTACACGCAAAACTCGGGGCCAAGCGGTTCGCTACTCCTTTCTCGTAGGACGCTTTCATTCCCTGCTTCATGCCGGTTTAGCCCCGCGCACTCCCATGATCCTCCCGAAATCTCGATCAGATCGACACTCGCTTCAAGCCAGCCCGCCACAATCTGGCTGTCCTCGCACCTTGATCCGATGGCCTTCACTACAGAAAAGGAGGAAACGTACGCGCCCCGCGAGATATCCGCCCCACTCATCTTCCCGCAGATTGGAACTGGGTGACAGGAACTGAGAGAACACATATCCATGGGTGGCATGCAACTCGATCCCATCGAAGTTAGTCTCTCCTGCAACGGCCGCAGCGTCGGCAAACCGCTGCACGAGAGCAGTGTAGACATTTGCTCCAACTACTCAGCCACACTGAGACTAATACCAGAAAAAGATGTAAGTGCTCGATCAAAAGTGAGATCCCGCAAAGCAAAGTCTCGCTGAAAAAAAGGTCTGTGCATTTTGATCGCTAGAGATTAATAGTCTGCCGTTCTGCGTCAAGAAGGATCGCGGTGGTGAAAATTGTAGGCACATTTTCAACGCCCAAGCGCGCCAATCGTTTCTCAGGCGCTGGCTTCACCTCAGCCTGCGTCAGACCTCCATGGTAAGTTGCGTTAGCGAGGCGCATTGGCTCTAGCCCGGTCCACATATCCGGTAATACTCCAAAATGCCGAGCGCATCCAAATGCGTCCCTTGCTGCGTGAAATCACCCGTCAACATCTCTGTTTCCAACGTGCCGGGTTCCCGGGATTCCCGGCGTATGACTCGCCGCCAATTGCAATTCCTCTGCAAAGGGCGATGAGGGCATCGTGCTGCTGAGGATGTATGACAATTCGTAGCATCGTGCTCCATCCTCTGTGAGTAACGGTGCACAGCGACTCCACGTATCACTGCCCAAGAGGCACACCATGCCGCGATCATCAACGAGCGTGGACGCATTTCTATCGATGTTTTTCATATAGTTTTTTTACACGTGGAAGTGGGTCTGCTATGTATCTAAAGGCGCTATATGAGAGTGATTCTTGCTGAATGATTCAGCAGAGCAGGATGATTCAAGTCTCACACTAAATTTTCTAACTAGATCAGGAAGATCGTCCCCCTGTTTACTTCATCCAATGTGAATGATCGATCTACATCTGTGGACCGGCTATCAAACTAACGGGGTTTTCCTGGAACATGCTCGAACCATCGAGAAAAAAGATGGCTAGTCTCAGTAATAGGGACACAAATGTGACGATCTCTGAAATTGCCCTGAGGCCTGGCAACAATCTCATAGATCAGTCTCGCTACCACGTTGAAGCCGACTTCGGCAGTTCGGGTACAGCCTACCGCTCAGTATCTGCAGCATATTCCTGTTGGCAACATTTCTATCTGCCGCGTTAATGATTCACAATTGTTTGAGCTCGCAACGGAAACTGCATTTGGGCTTATAACTCTTAGCGAGGATCTGTTTGCACCCGTTCTGCAGGACTGCGGAATCAAAAGGGTTGAACTTTTGACTCTCGACATTCTGGAAGATGCGACGCTACGCCAGATGGCAACCGGATGTTTAGGGGCGATGCTTAGACCTGCGCGAATCCTCCGTCGGCCTGAATGTCAGCTCCGTTGATATAGCTGGCCGCGTCGGACGCCAGGAAAGCCACGACCTCTCCCATCTCTTCCGCCTCGCCCGCGCGACCCAGCGGCACCGCGCCGACGATGTTCGCCATATAGGCTTCCTTGACCTTTGGATCGACGAAGGTTTGCTCCAGCAAAGGCGTTAAGATCGGTCCCGGGGAGAAGACATTGACGCGGATGCGGAGGCCTTTGAGTTCGTTAGCCCAGGTCCGAGCAAAGCTGCGGATAGCTGCCTTGGTCGCGGAATAAACCGTGCGCTGGGGAATGCCCTTCACGGCCGTCGCGGACGATGTCAGGATGATCGACGCACCATTGTTCAGCAGCGGCAGGGCCTGCTGCACGGTGAAGATGACACCCTTGAAGTTGATCGCCAGTTGGTAGTCGATCGCTTCTTCCGTGATCGACCCGAGGGGTTCTCTCGTCTGAACGCCGGCGTTAGCGACCAAAATGTCGATCTTGCCCTTCGACGCACGAACCGCTTCGTAAACCCGATCAAGGTCGGCTGGTCTGGACACGTCGGCTTGCACAGCCACCACGTCGCCGCCGATCTCGGCAACTGCCGCATCCAAAATGGCCTGGCGACGGCCTACGATGAAGACAGACGCGCCTTCCGTAGCAAGCCGCTTTGCGGACGCCAGTCCGATACCTTCACCACCACCCGTAATCACAGCCACTTTGCCTTGCAGAGAGCCACTCATAAGATCACTCCAATAATGATGTTGAGCATCATTGACGTATTGACATTAATAATGATGTCAATCATCATTGTCAAGCGGACGATTTGTTTTAACATGGAGGAGATCACGTGCGTTTGACCAGCGAACAAGCCAAACAAAATCGGCAGCTCATCCTCGAAACTGCATCGCGGATGTTCAGATTGCATGGCATGGAAGATGTCAGCGTCGCTGACATCATGAAGCAGTCTGGCTTTACCCACGGCGGCTTCTATAACCACTTCAATTCCAAAGAGGAGCTTGCAGCTGAAGCAGTTGCGTGTGCCTTCGAAAAGTCCGCGCATAGTTTGTCGGAAAAGTTTGACTCAGCCAGAAGTCCTCAGAAAGCCTTTGAGACAGTTATTGCGGAATACCTCAGTCCGGCGTATCGCGATTCATCCACTGGAGGGTGCCCTGCATCGGCGCTACCAGCCGATGCAGCCCGCAATGGCAAAGAGGTTCAAACGGCTTTCGCCGACGGTATTGAATCCTATCTTGATATATTCGCCGCCCGAAGAAACGGAAACAAACAAGAGGCACGGCAACAAGCTGTAGCGTTGCTTAGTGGCTTAGTGGGTGCGTTGATCTTGTCCCGTGCGGTGAAGAAAAGCAATCCGAAGCTTTCTGACGAATTGCTCAGCTCTGCGCGGAAACACCTCAGTAAATAGAGCACTTTGGCTAACGCGAGCGGCGGTTCTAAAGTTCGCGGGAGAACTCATATTTCGTTTGCAATGATTCCGAGACAAAGGCTTCCGTTTACCGGTACAGGTTCCGCGGCGATCCGTTATTGGCGGACGAAGATGAGCACGCTCCAACTCGGGAGATTGATCGAGATCTGGCCGTCGAAGGCCTGCAGATACATGCCGTAGTTGCCGACGGTGTTGATGCCGCCATAAACAGGCGCCTGGGAGTTGAATGTCTCGAGCCAGGTACCGCCGTCGCCGGAGAGGCTGACGCCATACTGGTTCGATCCCCATTGGCCGTCACCTGGATTTACGACGACGAGCAGGACATCGCCATTTTGGTCATAGCGTTTGAAGGCGACAATCTGATTCTGGGTATCGCTGTGGGTTAGGAAGCCGGAGGGCGATCGCAGCGCGGGATGGGCCCAGCGGAGGCTGTTGATGTCGCGCACGAGCTGCTGCATGGGAGCGCCCGTGGGATCCCCTACCTTGGCCCAATCGAGGCGCAGGTCGCCCCACGCGCCGACGACCGGATTCCATGAGCCGTCGATTTGGCCCTCGGTGCCCATGAAGAGCATGGGAGTGGCTAGCAGCGTGGCGTTGAGAGACCAGGCGAGGCGCGCTTTGGCGAGTGCCCAGCCGTTGATGCGGCCGCCGAAGTGCTGGGTGAGGTACAGGCCCGTGTCGTCCTGACCGCTGTAAATCTGGTCGTGGGAACCAGTAAGGTACATCACATTGTGCCAGTTGTTCGGGTCGGCAAAGAGACGCTGATTGTTGATGATTCCGCCCGGACCGGAGCCATTGAGCATGTTGATTGCGTCCCAGGGGCTGTTCATATCCCAGATGGCGCATAACTGGAACACACCCCAGGGGTCGATCGAGGGCATAACGGAGGTGCCGGGGTCGTTGGGGTTGTATTCAGCGATAAGGTACTTGTCAGGGAACTCATTGCGCAGGGTGGGGATGACGTATTCCAAGGCATCGGGTTCGATGGCCTGGATGGCATCGAAGCGCAGGCCATCGACTCGGAAGTCGCGCAGGTACATGCGTGCGTTGTCGAGCAGGAGATCCTTGACTTCGTGCTGCCAGAGGGCGAAGCCTTCACCCCAGGGGGTGTGGTGGCCGTCGACGAAGTAAATGCCGCCCAGGATCAGGTTGCCGTTGCTGTCCTGGTTATAGCCGGCATCGTTGCCGTCGTATTGCCAGTAGCGGTTATCGTTGATCGATGCGTGATTGTAGACCATGTCGAGAATCACGGCCAGGCCTTTGGAATGGGCGGCGTCGATGAACTGGATGAGCTCGGCGACGGCGCGATCTGGACTGGTGGCATAGGCGTCTTCGGAGGCGAAGAGGTCGGAAGGTCCGTAGCCCTCGTCGGCGCCTATACCGAGGCTTGCTCCCGGAAGATCGCAGAGGAAGTCGGTGATGGGCAACAGCTCAATGGCGCTAAAACCAAGGCCGCGAATGTAGTCGAGCTTGGCGATGACATCGACGAACGTGGCGATGTTGTTGGTAACCGGAATGCCGTCGTTCTTGCCGGCAAACGAGCCCACATGGAGTTGGTAAATCAGGAAATCCTGGAAAGCCGGAGTACTGAAGGCCGGGCGATTGCTGGTGAAGATGGCGGGAGCGATCACATAGCCCTGGGAGGCAGCAACAGAACTCTGGACCTGCTGGGCGCGGGCGTCGGTGCGGAAGTAGGTGCCGGCGATATTGTCCACCCCGCCGGGGTTGGTGATGATGTATTGGTATTTGTCGTTCGCGGCGACGGGGATCTGGTCGGCGGACCAGTTGCCGGTGCCCGGCTCCGCGGCAAGGTCCAGGGCGTTGGCAGGCAAAGCGCCGGTGAAGTCGCCAAAGATCTGCACGCGAGACGCGTTGGGAGCCCAGACGCGGAAGCGGGCGGTGCCATCAGTGTAGAGGAGGCTGCCCATGCCGTCGTTGTTGGGTGAGGGAGCGCGCATTGGAACCTCCAGAGGGAACCGCACAGGTCCGCCGGTGAGGAGCGTCAGGGCGCGGGCGACTCAGTGAGCGACCGCGATTTGTTGCCCGTTAGTTGGAACTCGCTGATGCAAATCACTACCGGATTAGTTGATTTTCCTGAACTACAACGAGAGATTGGATTTACTTTAGCGCGGATCGGCGTGTAAATGCGGTGAAATTTGCGTTGAGATTGTACAGGGGCCATGATGCGGGAATGGATCGCTGAAACTTCCAATGGTCTACGACCAGCGGTGATCTTCAATGCGACCGGGTCGGAGACCGACCAACCCGTATTGTTTGGAACGAAGCAGATTTCGAGAAGTCTTCCCAGATTTCCAGGTTCCAACGACGAGCAGCTTGAACAGCAATTTCTCCTGGAGTTCGATAGGAGTGACCTAGTAGCCTCAACCGCAGCGCGCATGTCGGCCAGCTTTCCTTACGTCAGTCCCGAAGGACGCCCGGCCAAGTCACTGCTTCGTGACTATGAAGGTGTTCGGTCGCCGGACCAGACAGATAATAAGCTTCCGAAAGAATGGTGGGACGGACAGCGGCTCCATGTTGCTGACGGAGGACTATTCAATAACAGCGGTGTCGTGAGCGCGATTCGCTGGATTTACGATCTTTCGCAGGAATCGTCGGGGTTTCTTCGGCCGATCCTATTAATCATGATTACTTCGCCCTATAGACAAGGTTCTGGTGGCAACTGGTCCTGACAGCATTAGCTGATTGGCCCGTGGAGACTATGCTCCACGCGCGCACGGGATCGCAGCATGTACGCCGAAATCTGGAAGCCCAGTTGTTGTCAGATCTGAGCAATAAAAAGGTGGAGCATGCTGCTCTGCCTGGCAGGCAATCCGAATCCGCAGTCATATCTTTCCCCAAACTGACTGTTCTACGGTTTTGTAACTCCACCAACTCGCATTTGCAGACCCTCTCCTGGCACTTGACCGAATTACAGCAGAGCGCTCTTAACGACATGTGGAAGCAAGATTATGGCGATCCGAGCGAGCCGGGATGTGGCCCCATCAAACATGCGCCCCAAACGACTGAACTTGCACCAATAGTTGGGTACGGCTAAAACGCTAACGTTCTTTTTCGATTGCCAATAACAGTACAGTTGGCTGCATCCATTGAATCAGCTGTACGATCTAAAGACCTGATGGTTGATTAGTTGAACGCCCAGTGAGGCAACCGTATGCCGAGTTATACGAAAGACCCAAGGCACTATCTCGCCTCTCTCCCGAGCAGTTCATGGTCACACAGGAGGGCGGGACAGAAAGGCCATTTGCCAATGCTTTTTGGGATCACGATGAGCCGGGCATTTACGTGGATATTGTTTCAGGCGAGCCGTTGTTCTCTTCGCTCGACAAATTCGACAGCGATTGCGGATGGCCGAGCTTCACGAAACCTGTCGACCCCGAAAATGTGGAGCAGCAGCCTGACAACAGCCACTGCATGGCCCGAATCGGGGGTACGATCAAGCCACGCCGATAGCCATCTGGCCATATCTTCGATGACGCCCCTCAGGATGCTGGTGGCCTACGGTATTGCATCAACTCCGCGTCATTACGCTTCGTTCCCATCGACGAACTGGAGAACGAAGACTACGGGGACTACTTGAGATTATTTGAGCCGAAGGGGGAGAAATAGCGATATGTCTTCGTCACAGGAAACCGCGTTGCTTGCTGGTGGCTGCTTCTGGGGAGTGCAGGATTTGTTCCGGCGCTATCCAGGCGTGATCTCGACTCGGGTGGGATATACGGGAGGAGAGATCCCCAATGCGACCTATCGCAATCACGGGACTCACGCCGAAGCGTTGGAGGTTGTCTTCGACCCTCGAAAACTGAGCTATAGGAAACTGCTCGAGTTCTTCTTCCAGATTCATGACCCAACAACGTTGAACCGGCAGGGAAACGATGTCGGAACCAGCTACCGCTCGGCAATCTTCTACACAACCGATGCGCAGAGGCAAACTGCGGAAGACACAATTGCCGATGTCAATGCTTCGGGACTTTGGCCCGGGAAGGTAGTGACCCAGGTCGAGCCCGCTGGTCCATTTTGGGAGGCAGAACCGGAACACCAGGACTATCTGGAGCGCTACCCAAACGGCTACACGTGCCATTTCGTCCGGCCGAATTGGAATCTTCCACACCGCGCAGCCTAAATGACCTTCCGCGCCAACCTCAGTTGGTACATGAGTCTGATCTGCGATTAATCTGTCGAACGCCGCGTGATCAGGTCGCGGCGGAATTCTGTTTCTGTCTATCTAAGGACGGAAGTCCGATGACGCACCGGCGTAGCGGGGCGGCCCGGCATTGACGACACAGAAATGCCGTGTTTCGATCAACACAGTGAGTCGAAAGCCAGCACTTCCGGTCGATGCGATTCTGCCGGAGATTCTTGGGTCCCTGCAGCGCACGCCCAACCTCGTCATCGAAGCCCCGCCAGGAGCCGGGAAAACCACCCGAGTTCCACCGGCAATCCTCGGTCGCGTTAACGGCGAAGTTATCGTACTTGAGCCACGCAGAATTGCGGCCCGCATGGCGGCGCGAAGGGTTGCGTGGGAACTGGGTGAAGAAGTCGGCGAATCGGTTGGCTACCAGGTCCGTTTCGAGGAAAAGACTGGACCACGCACGCGCCTGCGGTTCGTCACGGAGGGGATTCTGACCCGCCGGCTGCTGACCGATCCGACGCTCAAGGGTATCGATGCGATAGTCCTCGACGAATTCCACGAGCGTCACCTGGACAGCGACCTTGCGCTCGCACTCTTGAAGCGTCTCCAGCACACTCGGCCAGAAATTCGCATCATCGTGATGTCAGCTACACTCGACGCGGCGCCCATAGCTCGATACCTCGGCGACTGCCCGGTGGTCCGATCCGAAGGAAGGCAGTTTGCGTTGTCGATCCGGCACCTCCCTTACTCTCCCGAATCGCTGCCAGTTCAGGTCAAAAGGGCTTTGGAGATGCTGAATACTCGGGAGCACTCTGGCAATATTCTGGCTTTCCTTCCCGGCATAGCAGAGATTCGGCGCACGATGCGCGAATGCGAAACGATAGCTCGCCAGACGGGATTGCTCGTCCTACCGCTACATGGTGATCTTTCCCCCGCAGAGCAGGACCGCGCGGTGTTACCGAGTGCCGAAAAAAAACTCATTCTTGCGACCAATGTTGCTGAAACCTCTGTGACTGTCGAAGGAGTGAACGCGGTGATCGACAGTGGTCTGGCACGCCTTGCAACATACTCCCCCTGGACCGGCCTGCCGACTCTTCAGATAACTCGCATCAGTAAGGCATCTGCGGCCCAGCGTGCTGGAAGAGCCGGTCGCACGGGACCAGGCCAGGTGCTGCGACTATATCCGGAAGAGGACTATCAACTCCGACGGGAGCGCGACACTCCGGAAATCGCTCGCAGTGACCTCTCGCAGTTCCTCCTCAATCTCCGGGCCATGAAAATCGCCAATATCGATGACCTTACCTGGCTGGATACCCCGCCCGCAGAGGCCGTTCAGAATGCCGAACTCCTGCTCGATCAAATCGGAGCAAAGAGCGGCATGGAGCACCGTCTGGCACGCTATCCATTGTCTCCCCGTTTGTCCCGCATTCTGGTTGAAGCGTTGGATCGAGGCGTTGGAGAGGATGGATGTCTGGCAGCGGCGATACTCGGCCTAGGAGCGCGCAGTGAGAAGAAAGACCTGCTAGCGGCCATGGACTTGCCGCAGGACCATCGTTTGCGGCAGCACACAGACCAACTGCTGAGGATGGCTCGTCCACCAAAGCAGACTCACCACGATGATGAGGCGTTCCTGCTCTCAGTGTTGGCTGGCTTTCCTGACCGCGTGGCCCGCCGGCGGGCGGGTAATCAGGTGCTGCTTTCAACGGGCATTTCAGCCGAAGTGGCGGGCGAGCCGCCGCCTTACGAATTCATGGTCGCCATCGATGCTGAGAATCGCCTGGAAAATCCCTTGCCGCTTATCCGAATGACCGCACGAATCGAGCCTGAGTGGCTTCTTGATCTCTTTCCAGATCGCATAGAGGAAAGGTCGAACGTGATGTGGAATCGCACCACGGAGCGTGTCGAGAAAGTGAGTGTTTTGCTCTACGACAAACTGGTGATCGAGGAGTCGCGAGGGGTCGCGCCGGAGGCGGAAGCCGCTGATTTGCTCGCCCGCAAGGCGCTGGAGATTGGAATAGACCATTTTGTAGAAAAGGAGGCTTTAGCACATTTCGTGGCTCGATTGGCCTTTGCGGGCGTTGAGGCTCCAGACATTTCCCAGACGGTTCGGGAGATATGCGTGGGATTTCAAAGCTTCGGTGAGCTGAGAGATGCCGCCAAAGACCTTATTCCACTCCTTGAACAGAAATCGGACACCAAACACCTCAATGAACTCGCTCCTCTAAGCATTCGTCTCAGAAACGGACGTCAGACCAAAGTCCACTACGACCAGGACAGACCGCCGTGGATCTCCTCCCGCCTTCAGGACTTCTTTGGGATGCTGGACACACCCCGGATCGGCCCGGATCAGACACCACTCGTTATCCATCTGCTGGCTCCCAATCATCGCGCGGTCCAAACCACAACGGACCTCGCGGGATTCTGGGAGCGCCTTTATCCCCAGGTTCGACGAGAATTGATGCGCCGCTATCCGAAGCACGCATGGCCTGAACGCCCACAAGGTGAGCAGAGCGGCGCGTCCAAAAACCAATTCAGATAGGTGCGTCTCTTCCTGGTTGCAGGAGAACAACTCGACCTTGTCGGTGATGACCATGAAGACGGAGTAGAAACCGACGCCGAACTGTCCGCTGAGATTGGAACCTGTGCCCCCACCTCGATCAAAGTGCGGAAAATTCTGGACAGTACCAGCGTCTTCGCATGCCGAATTTTTGACACGCCATCAGGAAAAAATTACGCGGCAGAACACAATATGCCCTTCGATTCAGCCCAAATGATTTCAACCCATCCCCGGAATCAATGACTTACCGCGGAGCGGAGATTGGTTCTGCAATTGCATGCACTTTAACTAGTAAATAATTTTCAACCGAAACGGGCGCGAACTGCAGGGGCAATTCCCTGAAGTGGGAGTTCTCTCTCTCTGCGCTTAGATCTCGGTCGGTCAACATCGGGCCCCAACGTGGTCATCTCAGAGTTGTATCTGGACCAGGAAAGTTACTTGATTTCATGAAGTGTGTATTCGCCGGAAACGGCAAAAAGCAATTCCTCTCTAAAAAATCTTTCGCCTCCCCATCCCGTCTCGTCCTTCTCTCCTCCGTTACGCTGTTCACGCTAGCCGCCTACGACTCCGCGGTATCTGCCCAGGGTTTCGCAGCGAACTCACGGCAGCGAGGTCATTCCCCGTCCGATCCCACGCCCACACCTACTCCCACTCCCACACCTGCACCTACGCCCACTCCAGCACCTTCCAGCTTCACACTGGTCGGTTTACTGAGTCCAGCAACAGTTGCACAATCTATCTTCGTCTTCACCAGCGGCGTTCCTGCAACTGCTACTGTCTCGTATTACGTCGATGGCGAGCCTGCGGCAACCGAGACAACCTCGCCTTTCTGGCTGGGTGGTCAGACAGCATCGACCCCGAACGGCTACTCCGTTGCGAGCCTCTATACCGGCGCGCATAATCTCAGTGCTACCGCAACTCTGGCCAATGGCACGACGATATCGTCCAACGTCATCTCCCTCAATGTGGTTCCGTCTATCAACTCGCAACTGAGCACCTCTCTCACGTCTTACGCCAATCAACCAACCGCACAGTCGTCCAGCCTCAGCACCATTCTGGCCAATGTCACCACACCTGGCGCCACACTCACGGCTGCTGAACTTGCGGCGCGCCAGGCGATCCTCACCATGTATATGAACTGGGGTATCGATCCATCCCTCGATTCGGGGAATGATATCTCAAGCGTCCTGACCAGCCTTGAGCCGAAGACCTGGCAGGCCCCCGCATCCAGCGTGTCTTCAGGCTCTATCCTCAGCATGGCGCTCTCGCCCGATTCACCCTACTATCACGCCATCCCTTCCACCTGGCCAAGAGTTGAGCTGCCTGTTGGATACATCCAACAGCTGCAGGTGAACTCCGCCCATGGCGGCGACGGAATCGGCTTCGGCGAAACGGTCGCCGCTTCAACCAGCCCGATGCTCACCGTCACCAGCGAGTGGTACACAGAGGCGAGCACGCTCGTGCAGTATCCCTATCGGATGCAGAGCACCTGGGATACAGCGCTCCCGACGCTGACCGCGGGGGACAGCCATGTGATCTTCACGGATCCAACGACCGATACCTTCGTAAGCACCTACAAGACAACCCTGAATCAGCAGACCGGCGGTCCCAATGCGCTCTACGCCAGTTCGCCTACCTCCTACAACTCTCTGGGCGACCACGGCGGATCGATCGCTGCCGAGTTTGCGGAACTTCCCGTGATGATCCAGCCCGGAGAAGCCACGAATACAACCAAGCCAATTCCCCATGCGATCGGCGGCCCTGTCGGACGCACATGGGGGGCTCGCGTGTATCCAGCTATCGCCAGGGATGCAGGGATGATGACCAGCACCAACTCCTGCACCGGGACTGGATACACAAACACAGGTCTCGTGCCGTATGGTGGCGTGATTCAGCTGGACCCAACAGTTGATCTCACCAAGCTGTCGCTCTCGCTGCCTGCTCTGAGAATTCTGCAGGCTATGCAGACCTATGGCTACTACGTCATGGACTTTGGTTGTGGAGACATGGACATCTACACGGCCATCACGGAGTCGGAGTTTGATCCGTATGGTGGAATGTACGGCAACACAAACGGGCCGGGTGTTCAGAACGAGGTACAGAACGTCATCAGTTCGCACAACCTCTACGTCGTAGCGCCGCTCACAAAGAAACAATAGCCAACTCCTGCGACGAGGTGTGATTCCTGAACCTGGCCACACCTCGTCGCGGAAACAACGCAGCCTGACAATAACGGAATCAGACGCAACCAATACCTCACACTCTCCGTCCCGCAGCAGCGCAAGTATGGACAACTGGCCGTCTGCACAGCCGCCGGCAAAGACACCGCAACGGTCGTCGCTGCGCTTAGCCAGCACGTGCGTAAGCTCCCTGCGTCTCTGAGGCGCTCGCCAGTGCGAGGACAGTAGTGAAAACCGTTCTGCGCATCTTCATGGAGTCTCCCTGGCTGGGTCCACAGCTATTCAGTCGACGGGATCACCCGTTTTTTCGCAGCCTTCGCGCCTCCCCATAGAGAGCCCGGATTAACGCGATCGGGTAGAGCTCCAGCATGGCGTCATAGAGTTCGCGGACAGTGGTGGTGGCTTCATCCAGACGGTTGAAATCGCGAAGATATTGCCTCGTTTCCGCGATGATGCGCGGATCGTCCTCATTTTGCAGGAAGGGATCGGCGATAGGCAAGTCCCTGCCGAGATGCGAGTTTCCCGGGACAGAACTCAATGGGAACCGGGCACTATGGTGCCCGGCCCTTTCGTTGGCGATTCAGCAAGCCCGGAATCACCGGCGCGTCTGGAAATACCGTCGATAGCGTAAGTTCGCGAAACTTCGCCGCCTCTTCCGCACGCGCCGACTCAACGTTCTTCACGCGAATCTCCGCATCCTTGCCAAGGATCAAGCGCTTCGGAACGTCCTGCGTATTCGCCAGTTTCACGATCACATCAGCAATCTTTTTGGGATCGCCCTCTGCGTTTCCGCGAACAGCAGCCAGCAGCCTGTAGATGGCGCCGACCGACTCTTCATACTCCGGCATTACCTCTGGAGAGTTCTCACCCGCCCTCTGCGCCCAATTCGTCCGGATGCCACCCGGCTCCAATGTGCACACCTTCACGCCAAACGGCGCCACCTCGGCGGTAACCGAGTCGCTGAAGCCTCCCACCGCCCACTTCGCCGCGTGGTACGGCGAGTTGCCCGGCATCGCCATGCGTCCGCCGACGGACGACACCTGGAAGATGTGCCCGCTCTTCTGTTCGCGCATCACCGGCAGCGCCGCATGGGTCGTATACACTACCCCGAACAAGCAGGTCTCGACCACATCGCGAAACTGTTCAGACGTCATCTGCTCAAACGGAGCAAAGTATCCGTAGCCTGCATTGTTCACAAGCACATCCAGACGGCCATATTGGTCCGAAGCGGCCTGCACAGCGGCCTTCGCGGCCTCTTCCTCGCGAACATCCAGCTTTACCGGGGTAACGCGTTCTCCGTACTGCTCTACCAGAGAGTTCAACTCCTCCAGATGTCGCGCTCCCGCGACGACACTATCTCCTGCTGCAAGCGCAGCCTCCGCAATGTCACGTCCCAAACCATTCCCGCTTCCAGTAATCAACCAAATCTTAGCCATTTCGTTGACCTCCTGTTGAATAGATTCGATAATGAGCATGTGGTTGCTCATTTATTTCAAAAAAAAGAAAGACCTACTTTGCCATTCGCCAGAAGGCATCGAACGCCTTCTCGATGAGTATCGCTCTCTGGCGGGGCTTGTTCGTTGCCATATCCATTACAGCTTCTTGCATCGCCGTCATGGCCGATGAAGCGAATCCCGCAGGCAAATCCCTGAATGCGCCACGTTCGTCAAGTTCGTCCATGGTTTGTGTCACCGCTCCGCGTTCGGCACTGATTCGGTCCCTTGTCGCAACCGAAACTACCGTGGAGAGATTTAACAGTACCGAGACCTTCCGCTCGGCTGGCTTCTCCATCGCCCATTGCAGATACTCGGTCCAAATATGCTGCACACATTCGCGCAGCCCGGATTCTCGCGGAAACCCCACGTTGATGCGCAGATATACTTCGGTCTTCAGTTCGATATACAGCTCGTTCAGCAGGTCTTCTTTGGAAGAGAAGTACGTGAACATCGTTCCTTCGGCTAAGCCCGCGCCCTTGGCAATCCTCGCGGTGGAGGCACCCAGGCCTGCTTCTGCGATCTCACGCACTGCCGCTTGCAGAATCGCCTGTCGTTTCTCGGGACTTCTAGCTCTGGCCATACATTAACGATGCTATCTCAACGGAATCGCCGAGACCTTCAAGAGATCGCCCGGTCAGCTCTTTCTCATCAGTAAAGCAGCTGGGCGTGTAACCATCCTGACCATCTGCTAACGGTCGAATCCCATGCTCTTGGATATATGTCCCGCGAGTGCAGTCGTTAATTCGCGTGGGAGGAAGCGATTGATCCAGGTTCCTGATCGAGTGCTAAAACGGCCCGGATACGATAGGACCTTCCCCTGTACGTAATCATCGAGCGTCCGGCGCGCGACGCTCTGGGCGAGTCCATCTTCTCCAGCTTGACCGTGGTGGGCCTCTGTGTGAAAAACTCCGTCGCCGTCGGGCCGAGGCTCGCTATCATCAACCGAACACCAGAACTCTTGATCTCCTGCGCCACCGCCTCGCTGAGCAGCAGAACGAACGCCTTCGTAGCGGTATAGGTCGCGTTGTAAGCAATAGGTTGAAACGCTCCGTTTGAGCCGACATTGATGATGCCGCCGCTTCCGCGCGCCATCATCTTCATCACTGGTTAAATACGGGCTACGCGTATAGAGCGAAGCTTCTGCCGTTCGAAAAATGGCGATCACCTAGCGAATTGAGATAAATTCCAGTTACGCAAGACGAGAGTCACTCCAGCACAGGAGACCATCGTGTAACTCATCGCGTTGTTGGTCTGTCCTGCATAAAGAAACGTTGCCCGTCGATCTCAGAATTGCAGAATCGACGGGCAATGCTCGGGCAGTCACGGGTTGTAAAGCAGGTGATTCCGGAAGCGCCTGACCGTAGCCGTTACAGATGCGCATCAGGACCGGTGGGCGATCGTCAGAACTCCAGGCGAACGGAGACCTGGCCGGTACGGTTGCCTCCATTTTCATTGGTGGTCGCCGTCGTGATGGTTCCGAAGGCGCTCGCGTTACTGAGGTCGAGATTGGGGTTGGCGAGATTCGTGTGGTTTAGCACGTTAGTAAACGTTCCTTCTGCCTTCAGATGGACACCTTCCACCAGTATGAAGGTTTTGCTGAGGCCTGAGGAGAGATTGATCAGGCCAGGACCGACGATGGAACCGACCTGCGAGTTTCCGAAACGGCCGATCGGAAGAGGCACAGGGCCAGAGCCGCTGCCCGTGGTGCATTTGGTCCCAAGCTGCCAGTTGGGATAAGCGGGACAGGTAAACGCCTTCGCATTCACCCAGTTATTGCGGTTCTGATTGGCAGGCTTCCAGCTAACGCCGGGCACATTGTCGGCGTGCTGGGGGCGACTGGGAGCGATCCAGCCGGCGGCGGTAGCTCCGATGCCGGAGCCGGTGCCTGAGGGATCGCCCTGTCCGCCGGGGAAGTAAGGGGTCAGGAAGGCACCCGTCTGCCAGACGAAGATGGAGCTAAGACGCCAGCCGCCGACAACCGCATCGGCGACACGCGACATGGAGGAACCGAAGCGCTTGCCCCGGCCAAAGGGGATATCGTAGACCATCGTGGTGTTCCAGCGGTGGCGGCGAGTACCGTCGACGTTGCCGTAGTCGGCATGACGGTCGAGGATGGAGGTAGAGCGCGCACCGCCGCTCTCGCCCGCGAAGCCGGTATTATTAGGTCCCTGGTTATCGGCCAGAGCTTTGGCGTAGGTCCAAGCGGAGTTGAAGCTCAGCCCGTGCTGAAAGCGGTGGCTGGCTTCTACCTGAAGCGAGTGATAGCTCTCGTTCGCACCTGTGGCGCGTGTGTTGATCGTTCCCCAGTTGGGGAAGAGGCGAGCGCTGAACGGCTGGTTGTATGCGGAGACGGTCGAAGAGAATGGCAGCGTATTCTCATCCGGAGCCCAGACGAGTTGGTGCGTCTCAGAGCCGATATAGGAGATGCGGCCACCATAGCCCGAACCGAAATCATGATCCACACTGAGCGACCACTGCTCCGTGTAAGGATCCTTCCAATTGGTGCTGTTGGCTGTGCCAAAGTCGTCCTGGCCGTAGTTTTTGCTGCTGCTTCCGGAGCCTGATCCCGCGAAGATGGACGGCCACTGGTAGCCGATGGCGTGGGTGGCGGAGTTGTAGGTGTTGACGTAGGTAGTTGTCGCTGCTTGCAACGTTCCAGTGAGCGAATAGAAATTGGAACCGAGCAGTGTGATATTGTACACGCCGAAGCCGCCGCGGATCGCGGTCTTGTCGTTGTTGAAGGGACGATAGGCGAAGCCGAAGCGAGGCATGAAGCGCAGTTTGGGGTAGTGCTTCAACCCTCCCGGAAAGCCGGCCTGACCTGCGGTTTCGACCGGCATACAAGGTGCAGTGTTGACTACGGCCGTGTTGGTGTTGTTAATTCCGTCAGGGTCGCAGGCATTCGCGCTGGCCAGGTAGTTCTGCGCGAGCAGGCTGTTTTTTCCGTCGGGATAGATGACGCGGCCGGAGAGCGGGACGCTGGGATCGAAGTTGCCGATATCTCCGCCCGCGTCGGTGTAGCCAGGATGCAGTTCATAGCGAATGCCGTAGGTGAGGGTGAGACGGTCGAGAGCCTTCCACTGGTCCTGAGCAAAGAAGTGATAGTGGATGGTGCTGCCGTCGTTGTCCTGCTGGACGGTGTCGTACTCTGTGCCGTTGGGGATGCCGAGGAGAAAGTCGGCGAAGTCGACGCCGGTATAGTTGCCCACTGCGGAACCGGTAAGCGTGTAGCCGAAGGTGCCGTAGTTATCCGCTCCATAGAAGCTGAGCGGCGAGATGGACTCGATGGTGCGGATATCTCCGCCGAACTTGAAGGTGTGATTACTGTGAGTCCAGCTCAGCGTATCTGTGTAGACGAAAATTCTGGATTGGTTGACCGAGGAGAGACGGCCCGCTGTGAGCCCCTGCATGTGCTCAAAGGAGATATATGGCAACCCGTTGAAGAAGAGATTCTGAAGGCCAATCAGACCGAGTCCCTGCGTGAAGCCTTTGCCGTCGAAGCTGTTGGTCTGACCCGAGGTGTAGAGGGTAAAGCCGAAGTGAGTCTCATTGACGAGATTCGGCCGGGCAGTCCAGGTGAGGTTGGTGCTGAGCACACGCGACTGGTTGGAGTTGACCGCTGAGGGGACGAGAAGCTGCGTGGGGGTGACGGAAGGATAGTTCTTCCAGGTGAAACGACCCCAGATGAGGAACTTCTGGTTCGTGCCGAGATACTGGTCTCCGCGAATGTCGAATTGATCGCTGTGCTTGCTGGAGTCCAGGTTGACGTAGTAGTTAGGGTTTTGACCGTCGACATAGCTGTTGACGTTTCCGTGATTCGGATCGGGGAAGAACGTAAGCAGTTTGTTTGCGATGGGACTGATGATATTGCCTGGCAGCACTCTGCCGTAAGAACCACCCATGAACGGGTTCTTCAGCGCACTGAATCCGGAGGCGGTGTAGTTGGTGAAGTCACCCTGCTTCATCGCCGCGGTCGGCACGACCTCCTGAACGGGGGTCTGCTGCGGGAAGCGATATCCTTCGTAATCACCGAAGAAAAACGTTCGGCCGTGACCGTTGTAAAGGTGAGGAATGACGACGGGGCCACTCACCTCCGCGCCGAAGGTGTTGCCTACCTTGTGAGGCTTGGTGGCCGCACCGAAAGGTATCGAGTCAAAGGCTGCGTTCTGGTGATACCAGAACGCCGATCCATGGAGGTGGTTGGTGCCGCCTTTGGTAACGATACTGACTTCGCCTGGCTGGCCGAACTCCGCATTATTGCCGACGCCGTCGGTTCGCAACTCGGAGATTGCCTCGGTCGAAGGAAGCGCATCGGCGAGGGGGCCTCCTCCGCTCGCGTTCTGAACGGTGATGCCGTCGACTGCGACTTCGGAGGCGAAGGGCAGACCTCCCTGCAGCGAGTAGGATCCTGCCA
>Ga0302315_10002143_pt1 | contig 18965 bp, 17 predicted proteins | sample III_Palsa_N3_1_FD_200532 | JGI IMG/M metagenome (GOLD analysis project Ga0302315, IMG submission 200532) | Peat permafrost microbial communities from Stordalen Mire near Abisko, Sweden - III_Palsa_N3_1 | ecosystem: Environmental > Terrestrial > Soil > Palsa > Peat permafrost | place: Sweden...
ATGCTGCCCATAATTAGCGTCACCACCGCGAACAATGCGAATTTCCACCATGAAAGCTGGGTGACCCAGGTTGCGGTCAAGTCGAACACGCGCTTAAGCCAAGCGAGGACCTGCGAGGAGATTTGCCTAAGAGTGTGTAAAGTATCGGGATTCATGTTGATGCTCTGGTTGGTGCGATCATAGTGCAAACAGCGAAGTGTAACCGAAAGCCGCCGGGTAACTCGCGATACGGTGGTGCTGCCGATTTATACATTGTTGGCCTTCCCTGGCAAGTTTCGAGCGATTCGATGGCTTCACTGTAAGCAAAAGTGCGATGCCGGGCCATTGGATTGCGACAGATTGCATGATTGGGGGAGCAGCCGTCGAATTTACCGGCCTGGGCCGTGCAGGAAGGGAATGCCGGTGATCGACAAAGCAGGTTTTTCGATTATCAGAAAGTTACGATAATTGAAGATTATTTAAGCTAATTACTTGATTATTAACTGGTTTCGTTTTGTGATTTTTGGTTTGTGATGTGCTGTTTCTGTGGTTTTTTGATGCGGTGTACCAGGACAGGAATTTCGCAGCTCGACAATACTTTTGCCGTTACGCTACCCAGTAAAAGCTGTCCCCAGCCGCTACGACCATGCGAACCCATGAAAATCAAATCGCAATGCAATTCTTCCGCGATATGGGCAATTTTCTTTGCGGTCAAATCGGAAAAGGCAACCATGCCGGTAAATTCCAGGCCGCTGGCCTGTGCGGCATCCTGGATAACTTTCAAATACGTCTCCCCGGCCCGGCGCATCGAGGTTTGGTATTCCGAGTCGCTAGGGTAGGACGGCGGCAAGACTTCCATGTAAATCGGGTATTGAAATTCGGGAGCGACGAATATTCCCACAATTTCCGCGTTCAATTGCCGGGCGAACTCCACCCCGGCCAGCGCAACAGAACTCGAAAAAGCGGAACCATCGGTCGGGATCAGCATTTTCCTGTACATGTCATCACCTTAGATCGACATTTGCGAGAGTAAGGATAGTGTGCGCCTGCATTATTAATAATTCAATAATTTTGTTGTAATCCAGCGGCGGCCGTCAAAAATCCACGAATATGCAGGAAATATTTTCTCAAAAGCTTTCGCCGGAGACGAGCGGACAGGCAATTGCTGGTAGAGTTAAATTCGGTTCGATCAGAAATGGGAGCAATCAGCATGAAACACATGAAAACCGTACTCATTCTTGAGCATGAAGAGAAAGTGTTTGAAAAGCTGACCTGCGACGTTTGCGGGGCCGAATCCAATGGCGATGAAAACTGGGCGACCAAGGATTTTGAGCATGCCATTTCCTCGGTGCAGCTTGAAGAGCGCATATCCTACCCCGACGGCGGCCATTCGAAAGACATCACTTTTCATCTTTGCGCAACGTGCTTTAAATCGAAGCTGGTTCCGTGGCTCGAAAGCCAAGGCGCGAAGCCCTCGATCGGCGAGGCAGACTGGTAAACGCAGCTTTTTTATTCGGTATAAGCTCTAATCTATTTGTCACCGGCGGTCACTGTGCGGCCGCAGGAATACTGACGTCTCATGTATACTGCCGTCATGCCGGAGTGCGTCATCTCCAGTGAAATGCCGTGCAGATTATCACTTCATCAGATCACGCATTATGCGACAATTTTTATGTGGCAATTTGAGGCAAGAGTAACGATTTAGGATAAGCAGAATGCAGATCGCTGACATGAAATTTTTGGTGGCCGAGGACGACGACTTTCAACGTCGCTGGCTGGCAATTATGCTGGCCAATCTCGGCGTGAAAAATATCATTGAAGCGGCAGACGGGATCGCCGCGCTTAAAATTCTGCAAGACCGCAACACGCCAATTGATATCAGTGTCATCGACCTGAATATGCCCGGCATGGACGGCATCGAATTGATTCGCCACATTGCCAAGGAAAATCATCCAGGATCGATCATCCTGGCCAGTGCGCTCGATCGGTCCTTGTTGTTTTCGGTCGAGACCATGTCGAAGGCTTATGGCGTCGACTTGCTGGGTACGATAGAAAAGCCGGCCACGCCGGAGGGCTTGCTGGCGCTGTTGAGTTTGTATCAGCCACGGGCAGATCGACGTGACAAGCCGGCAAAGCCGGTGAATCTGACCTTTGAGGACGTCCATCGAGGACTCGCCAATCAGGAATTTGAGCCGCTATTCCAACCCAAGGTTGAATTGTCGACCGGGCAGGTCAGGGGAGCGGAAGCGTTTACGCAATGGCAGCATCCTGAATATGGCTCCGTTTCGCCGACGAGCTTCCTTCCGGTACTGGAAGAGATGGGCGAAATGACGACGTTTGCCTGGATTGTGATCGAAAAATCGATTGCGGCTTGCAAACTATGGCACGAACAAGGCCATCGTATTGCAGTGTCAATCAATCTTTCCCCAACCTGTCTGGCAGATTCCGAGTTTGCCGACAAAATGATCGATTTTGTCGCCGCGCAGGAGTTTGACCCGCAATACCTCGTCATCGAAGTAACCGAATCGGCTGCGGTTACCTATGTGCCGTATTTCCTGGAAAATCTGGCGCGGCTGCGCATGAAGGGCTTTGGTATTTCGGTCGACGACTATGGAACCGGGCATTCCAGTATGCAGCAGCTTTTGCATATCCCATTTTCCGAGATAAAGATCGACCGTTCGTTCGTGGCCGGTGCCTCCACCAACCATGCCTTGGAATTAGTGTTAAGTGCCAGCCTCGACGTATGCCGCAAGCTCAACAAACAGTCGGTGGCGGTGGGGGTCGAAACGCAACAGGATTGGGACTTCCTGAATAAACTGGGATGTACTTATGCGCAAGGCTACTACATTGCCAAGCCCATGGATGGCGAGACCCTGCCGATGTGGATGGAAGAGTGGGCGCATTTTTTCTGACGGCGTATCGGCGGCCGGGATTTAGCCTTTTGCGGCTTTTTGCCACGTGATGCGATTTATGTATATACTGTATATGCATACAGTTGATGCGCACAGTCAAGCATGAAGAGGTTAGCCGATGAAACCAGCCATTTTCAACAGTCCCGTAGACCAGCAATCAGTGTTGTCGCGCCTCTCGGCGCAGGTAGATCAAGGGCGCCAAGCCTTGGTCACCCGTTTCGGTGAAAGAATTGACGTGCGCAATCGTGGTACCTTGAAGGTGGGGCGCTTCGCGGGTAGTCATGCCGAGGCGCAACATGCGCCTGCGGTGGTCAGGATATGGACCGACGACCAATGCTGCGAGCTGACGTCCCATCAGGCACGGGCCTTGGCGGCGCAATTGCTGGCTGCCGCTAATCTGGCCGATGCGCAAAACAGCCATTAGGCTGAATGTTGCTATTGCGCGGGGGCGCCTGCAAAAAAGCGTTGATTCATTTCTTCCAACCCGAGCGTCTGTAACACCTCGTGCAGGCGTTCGGCGGGGCGTTGCCGTGGCAGGTTCTTGTAGCTGGCGATGATCAGCTCATTCTTCATCGAATGTTCCCAACCGACCAATTCAGTGACCGTGACTTGATAACCGTGTGCCTCCAGTTGCAGGCAACGCAGCACGTTGGTGACTTGACTACCGAATTCCCGTGTATGTAAAGGATGACGCCAGATCTCGGTCAACGCGTTCTGGGCCAAGGTCTTGCTCTTGTTCTTTTTCAGCACGGACGCCACTTCAGCTTGGCAACACGGTACCAATACAATGAATTTGGCCTGTTTTTTCAGGGCAAAATGGATGGCGTCATCGGTCGCGGTATTGCAGGCATGCAGTGCCGTCACGACATCGATGGTCGGCGGCAAAAGGTCGGATTCAATCGATGCGGCAACCGACAGATTCAAGAACGACATACCGGGGAAATTCAGCCGATTCGCCAGTTCCTGCGATTTCTTGACCAATTCGTCCCGGGTTTCGATGCCATAGATATGCGATGCGTCATTCAAAGACTTGAAAAACAAATCGTACAGGATGAATCCGAGATAAGACTTGCCGGCGCCATGGTCCACTAAACGAATATCGCGTTCCTGCCGGATTTCCTGCAGCAGCGGCTCGATGAATTGGTATAAATGATAAACCTGCTTGAGTTTGCGCCGGCTATCCTGATTCATCTTGCCGTCGCGCGTCAGGATATGCAATTCCTTCAGCAATTCCAGGGATTGCCCCGGCCTGATTTCATGTTTTTCGTTCGATGCGGGTTGTTGCGCGGGTGCGGCCATGTGCTTGTGATCCCTATTGTCTGCGAGGCCTGAAAGGCTGGCCCCGCTATAAGCTGCCATTATAGGCGATCACGCCATACAAACCCTACACACGTACCAGCAGCTTACCCAGGTTACGGCCTTCGAACAGCATGTTCAAGGCTTCCGGCAACTGCTCAAAGCCGTCGACGAAGGTTTCTTCAAACACAATTTCCTTAGCCTTGACCCACGGTTCGACCACGGCCCGCATTTCATCCATGCGTTGCGTAAAGTCGCGCGCCAAGATGCCTTGAATGCTGGCACGCTTGAACAGCATGTGCTGCAGGAAGCGAGGCGCCAGGTCGGGATGGTCGAGGCCGCCATCGTATTGGCTGATGGTGCCGCAAATGATGATCCGCGCGCGAAGTTTGATCAGCGGAATCACGGCATCGGTAATGACGCCGCCGACATTGTCGAAATATACATCGACACCGCCGGTCTGGCGCTGGATCTCATTGGCCAAATCCTCGGCCAAAGTTTGCGTGTCTGAAAACGCACGGTAATCGACCGCACCATCCAGCCCGAGCGTATCGATCAGATAGCGGCATTTGGCGGCGCCACCGGCAATCCCAACCACGCGGCAACCGGCGCGCTTGCCGAATTGCGCGACCAAGGAACCGACAGCACCGGCTGCGCCCGATACCACCAACGTGTCGCCAGGGCGAGGGCGTCCGGCTTCCATCAGGCCGAACCAGGCAGTACGGCCTGGCATGCCCAACACGCCGAGCGCGGTGCTGACCGGCGCGGCATCCGGATCGAGTTTTTGCAAATCGTTGGCGTGGCATTTGTCGAACAGTTGCCAGCCATTGTAGCCAAGCACCCAATCGCCCTCGCGGAAACGCTCACTGGCCGACGCCATCACCTGGCCCACCGTACCGGCGCGCTGCACAATGCCCAGCGGATGCGGCACGTCGTAAGTATTGCGCTCGTGCTGCTGAATCCGCATGTAGGGGTCGACGCTGATGTAGCGTGCCCGCACGATCACTTCATTGGCCGACAGCTCGCCATTCAGCGTAGTTTCGCGCAACTCATAATGTTCCGGGCCGACGCGGGCCGCCGGGCGTTTGACATAAAACCATTGTCTGTTTTCGAAGTTTTTGGATGGCATGATTTTCTCGCTTGTTGTCGCAAGCGGCTAGTATGAACGTTTTGCCCAAATCATGTTTGGGACAGCGTGCGCAAATCAAAGGTGTTTGCCGGCTTCGCGCAGCGACAGTCCTGACAATGTATTGTTGTGTTTCTTCAGAAACGCCCTGACCGCATCCGGCTCGGTACGCGCGTATTGGCGGAGCGCCCAGCCGATTGCCTTGCGGATGAAGAATTCGGATTCGCCGGCGCATTGCAGGCAATAGCGAAACAGGCGCGCCTGATCGGTTTCTTCCTTCCATGCCAACTGGTGCAGGATGGCGACTCGGCGCAACCAGAAATCGTCGGCCTCGATCAGTTGGTCCATCCGGGCGACCAGTTCGGGCTCGCGCGAAACCAGGTTGCCGATTGTTGGCGTCAAGGCGTCGACGCTATCCCACCAGGACTTGCTTTGGGCGAGCTTTTCCAGCTGCGGTAGGTCGCCTGCTTTTAGTTCATGTGCATGCTGACGCAGCAAATCGCAGGCGACGTATTGATATTCGCGGGCTTCGAGCCGCCACAGCGCTGCTGCTGCGGTTATCGGGTTGCCGGTATAGGTGCGGATTAATGGCTTGCAAAATTGGCGTCTTGGGGGAGTTTGGATACCGAGAAATTCGAAGCGGTTTTTCATATAGGCGCGCATGGCTTGGGCCTGCTCAGCATCGGCTAGCGGGGTTAGGGCGGCGACTATGTCGTTGACTAATGCTCGGCTCAATTTTTTTCCTTGTTATGAACACGGCTTTTCGAATTCTGGCTATTTGCGGTTTTCGGATGCTTTTAGGTAATCACTCCGTGGGTACTAGCCGGGCCACCCCCGGCGTGTACCGGAGCGACTACAAAATTATTAAGAAAAAGTCGCGCTACGTAATCACGCCGCCTTATCAGCACGCAAAGCGACATCCTGCTGCCCCGGTTGCGAATCGCGCATAGCCAGCGCCTCACCAATCATCACCAACACCGGCCCCTGGCAATCGGCAAGACCGCTTTCCAGTTCACGCAATTGCAATCGCAGGATGCGTTCGTCAGCCCGGCTGCAGTTTTCGATGACGACCACCGGAGTTTGCGGCGACCGCCCCAGTGACAGCAACTTCTGCGCGGTGGTGATAGCTTCGCGACCGCCCATGTATTGCACCAGGGTGTCGCAATCGGGTAGCGTCAGCTGGTCGGGCTGGTTCGGTGCCGTGCTGGAGGTGAAGAAGGCGACACTGCGCGCTACGCCGCGTTTGGTCAGCGGTTGCTGGCTGGTTGCGGCTGCGGCCAAGGCAGTGGTGATGCCGGGCACGATTTCGACTTCGATCCCGTGTGCTTCAAGCGCGCGCAATTCCTCGTCGGCACGCCCGAATAGCATTGGGTCGCCGCCCTTCAATCGCACCACGACTTGATGTTTTGCAGCGTTGTCGACCAGTTGCTTGTTGATGAATGCCTGCGCGGTAGACAACCTGCCGCAGCGTTTGCCGACTGCAATCTTCTTTGCTTGCGGGCACAGTTCCAGCATATCGGCAGTCACCAGCGCATCATGCAAAACCACATCGGCCAGCGCCAGGATACGCGCGCCGCGTACCGTGATCAGGTCAGCGGCGCCGGGACCTGCGCCGATCAGATAGACCTTGCCGTATTTCGGCGGATTCGCGGCGTTGGTGCGCATACTGTGCTTTCAACCTACTTTCAATTTGCGGCGGCGCTGGCCGGATCGAAGCGGATCATTCCAGCTGCGACCGTTTGATGCGTGACTTCGTCGATCAGGATGAAGGCGCCGGTGGAGCGAATTTCCGAATACGCATCAGCTGCCAGCGGTTGCTGCACGTTGAGTGTGATGCTGGCGATGTCGTTGAGCTTCAAGCCGTCCGCCGGTCGCTTTTCCTGGGTATTGATATCCAGCAGCGTATCGACCTTGGTGATGCGGGCCGGTACCTGGCGTGTCGTATGCTTGAGCCAGTACTTGCGACGTAAATCGAGCGGTTCTTCCGATAGCCAGCAAACGTCGGCATTGACGGTCTTCAGCAGGGTAGCGGGGCGCTCGACGGACGACAGCATGTCGCCGCGCGAGATGTCCAGATGCTCTTCCAGCAGGATCGTGACCGATTGGCCGACTACAGCCGATTCAAGCGAAGTATCCAGCACCTGGATATCCTTGACTGTGGCGGTCTGGCCGCTCGGCTGGACAATCAATTTGTCGCCGCGGCTTATCTTGCCGGCTTCGATGCGTCCCATGTAGCCACGGAAATCATTGGCTTCATGGCCTTTGTGGCGCGCCACCAATTGCACCGGGAAGCGGAACGGTTCGTCATGCGATTCGTCGTACACACTCAGCGATTCCAGCAATTCGATCAGGGTAGGGCCCTGATACCACGGCATCTTGTCGCCAGCCGTCACGACGTTGTCGCCGGTCAGTGCCGACAGTGGGATGGGGCGGATGTCTTTCAGGCCGAGTTGCGCGGCAAATTCCTGATAGGCTTGCACGATGCGGTCATACACGGTTTGATCGTAATTGACCAAATCCATTTTGTTGACTGCCACGACGATATGTTCGATCTGCAGCAAATGGGCGATGGTCGAATGACGCTTGGTCTGGATCAGCAAATCGACGCTGCCGTCATCGCCCAATTTCACCTTCGATACGTCGATCAAAATGATCGCCGCATCGGCAGTCGACGCGCCGGTCACCATGTTGCGAGTGTATTGCTCATGGCCTGGCGTATCGGCAATGATGAATTTGCGCTTCGGTGTCGCGAAATAACGATAAGCGACGTCGATGGTGATGCCTTGCTCGCGCTCGGCTTCCAATCCATCTGTCAGCAACGAGAGGTCGATGGTGTCGCCGACCGTGCGCTTGTGCTTGGCACGCGACATTGCATCCAGTTGATCGGCGAAAATACCTTTGCTGTCAAACAGCAGGCGGCCGATCAGCGTGCTTTTGCCGTCATCCACCGAACCGGCGGTAATGAAGCGCAGCAAGCCGCGTTCGCTCGCGAGATGCGTGGCTTGATTCAAAGTCTGTTCTGCAACCACGGCGTTCATCAGAAATATCCTTCTTTTTTGCGTTTTTCCATCGAGGCCTCGGAGGTTTGATCATCCATGCGCGTAGCGCCTCGTTCTGTGATTTGCGTGACAGCCGTTTCGGCGATGATGGCATCGACGGTTGCCGCGTCGGACGCGACCGGGCAGGTGCACGAGATGTCGCCGACGGTGCGAAAACGCACCACACGGGTCTCGACAGTTTCACCTTCCCTGGCCGGCGTCAAATCGGTCAACGGCACCAGCAAGCCGTTGCGTGGAATGACCTGGCGTTCATGGGCGAAATAAATCGGCGGCAGTTCCAGCTTTTCACGCGCGATGTATTGCCAGACGTCCAGTTCGGTCCAGTTCGAAATCGGGAATACCCGCATGTTCTCACCGGGATGCACGCGGGTGTTATACAAGTCCCACAATTCAGGGCGCTGCGCTTTGGGATTCCATTGGCCGAAATCGTCGCGGAAGGAAAAGATGCGTTCCTTGGCGCGCGCTTTTTCTTCATCGCGGCGGGCGCCCCCGATGCAGGCGTCGAATTTGAACTCGGCAATGGTTTCCAGCAACGTGACGGCTTGCGCGGCATTGCGCGAATCGGTTTGCGGATTGCGCAGGCGCACCGTGCCGCGCTTGATGGAATCTTCCACCGAGCGCACGATCAGGCGTTCGCCCAGTTCAGCCGCGCGATGATCGCGGAAAGTGATGACTTCGGCAAAGTTGTGGCCGGTATCGATATGCACCAGCGGAAACGGGAAACTGCCGGGGCGGAATGCTTTTTCTGCAATGCGCAACAAGACGACCGAGTCCTTGCCGCCGGAAAAGAGCAAAGCCGGATTGGCGCATTCAGCAGCCACTTCGCGCATGATGTGGATGGCTTCCGATTCCAGCCAATCCAGATGGCGATTGCTGGCGGCATCCAGGAATAATTTTTCGACGACAGTATTCATAAGTTATTAGAGGTTGTTACTTGCTTGATTCTAATCAATTTGCCGTCCACGACATGCAAACCGCATTCCTTGGAGTCCGGGTTTTCCCACCACCAACGTCCGGCGCGCACATCTTCACCGGGCTGGATTGCCCGCGTGCAAGGTTCGCAGCCGATGGAAGGATATCCCTTGTCATGTAACGAATTGTACGGCACGTTGTTGGTCCGAATATAGTGCCATACATCGGATTCCGACCAATCCGCTAGCGGGTTGAACTTGGCAAGGCCATGCGCTTCGTCGTATTCCTGCACATCGAGCGTCGCCCTGGTGCTCGACTGACTGCGGCGTTGCCCGGTCAACCAGGCTTTTTTACCGCTTAGCGCACGTTGCAGCGGCTCAACCTTGCGGATGCGACAACATTCCTTGCGCATCTCGACGCTATCGTAAAACGCATTCAGTCCGTTTTGCGCAACATATTGCTCAACGGCATCGGTTTGTGGACGAAATAGCGCCACGTCGTAGTTGTAGGTTTCCTTGATACGAGTCAAGACGGCCAGCGTTTCCGCATGCAGGCGACCCGTTTCCAGCGTGAAAATGCCAATCGGTAAGCCGGCGCGCAAAATCAGGTCGGTCAATACCATGTCTTCCGCTGCCAGGCTGGATGCCAGTACAGCGGTCGGAAATTCTTGGGCGACACGCTCCAGTGTCGCACGCGTTGCGCTCACTAAAGCGTCATAGGGGGCGTTTTCCATGACATCAACCTTGGGCGCCAGCTTGGTCGCGGGCCACGCGTCGGAACAAGGGCGATTTTTGGTCCCATGATGTCTGGTAGACATCGGAAAAATCGGTCAAGCCTTTCAAGGCGTCATGAATATTCCGGTCAGGTCGGGTGGCGAAGGCATTGAAGCCAACGCGTTGCATGTAAAATAATTGATCGCGCAACACATCGCCAATGGCCCGCAATTCACCTTGATATCCGAGCCGGGCGCGCAGATTGTACGCAATCGAATAGCCGCGCCCATCGGTAAATTTCGGGAAGTCGACGGCAATCACCGGGATCGCGCTGACATCATCCTTTAAATTTTCCGGGCGCTCGTCGCTGGCCAGCCATACGCCGACATCGCTACGGCTGCCGATGGTGGCGCGTTGCGCCTTCCAGACCTGCAGCGGCACAATGATTTTGCCGGCGGGAATGCCGACGTCAGCAGCGGTTTCGCCTTCTTGCAGGCGCAGCAGGGTCCAGTCGTCTTGCACTACTTGCTTGTCTTTGATAATTTCACGCATAAGCGTCTTCTCCTACCAGCAGGCCAACCTTGATCTGCGTGGCATAAACATGATCCTTGAATGGCGCGACGCCGAGTCGTTTTACAGTGTCGACGAAACGCTCGTCCTCAATGCGTTCGCGCACATACACTTTTAGCAAGCGGTCGATGACTTCGGGCATTTGATGCGCCGAAAACGAGGGACCGATTATCTTGCCGATGGCTGAATCATTACCCTGGGCGCCGCCGATCGATACCTGATACCACTCGGAACCATCCTTGTCGACGCCGAGGACGCCGATGCTGCCGACATGGTGGTGGCCACATGCATTGATGCAACCGGAGATATTCAATTCAATTTCGCCGATATCGTGCTGGAAATCAAGGTTGTCGAAACGTTCGGCAATTGCTTCGGCGATCGGGATCGACTTGGCGTTTGCCAGCGAGCAAAAATCGCCGCCCGGGCAGCAAATGATGTCGGTCAGCAAGCCGATATTCGGCGTTGCCAAGCCATGTGCCTTCGCTTCTTGCCACAGGTCGAACAAGGCAGCCTGTTTGACATCGGCCAATACCAGGTTCTGTTCATGCGTCACGCGCACTTCGCCGAAGCTGTAGCGGTCGGCCAGGTCGGCGACGAAATCGATTTGCTCTGCCGTGGCATCGCCTGGCGGCACGCCGGTTTTTTTCAGCGACAGCACGACCGACGCATAGCCCGGCACTTTGTGCGGCTTGACGTTGCGCGTCAACCAATTGGAGAAAGCCTTGCTATCGACTTTGTGCTGCTCGAATTGCGCATCGTGTGCAGGCAGGCTTTCATAGGCTGGCGGCGCGAAGTAAGCAGACACACGCTCCAATTCTTCAATCGTCAACGTGCTGGGACCATCTTTGATGTCAGCCCATTCCTGCTCAACCTGGCGTGAGAATTCTTCGATACCGATGGCTTTCACCAGAATCTTGATGCGTGACTTGTACATGTTGTCGCGCCGGCCATATTGGTTGTACACGCGCATGATCGCTTCGATGTACGACATCACATGTTGCCATGGCAGGAAGGACTTGATTTCGCTACCGAGGATAGGGGTGCGGCCCATGCCGCCGCCGACCATGACACGAAAACCGATTTCACCGTCTGTATTCTGGATAACCGACAAACCGATGTCGTGCACGGCGATGGCAGCGCGGTCTTCCAGGGCGCCATTGATGGCGATCTTGAATTTGCGCGGCAAGAAGGCGAATTCCGGATGGAAGGTGCTCCATTGACGCAGGATTTCCGCATAGGGACGCGGGTCAATGATTTCATCCGCTGCCACGCCGCTGAATTCATCGGCGGTGATATTGCGGATGCAATTGCCGGAAGTCTGGATCGCATGCATTTCAACTGCAGCCAAATCCGCCAGGATCTGCGGTGTATCTTCCAGGTTGATCCAGTTGAACTGGATGTTTTGGCGGGTAGTGAAATGGCCGTAGCCGCGATCGTATTTACGAGCAATATTGGCAAAGGTGCGGACTTGCGTGGACGACAGCAGACCGTACGGTACCGCGATTCGCAGCATGTAGGCGTGGCGCTGCATGTACAGGCCGTTTTGCAGGCGCAGCGGGCGGAATTCGTCTTCGGTCAACTCGTCCGACAGGCGGCGGCGCACCTGGTCGCTATACTGCGCAACCCGTTCTTTGACAATTTGGTGATCGTATTGATCGTAGCGATACATCGTTGATCCTGGTTAAAACGTCAATTTAGAATATTAATTTATAAGCAACACCGGTCAGCGTGGTGGCCAGCAAGCCGCGCAGGAATTTCTCGGGAATTGCGCGGGCAGCCAACGAACCCAGGGTAATGCCGGGAACCGACCCTATCAGCAACATGGCCAACAAGGCCCAATTGAGCGAACCGAGCCACCAATGGCCGAAGGCGGCGATGGCGGTTAATGGCACGGCGTAGGCGATATCGGTACCGGCAATTTCAGCGGGAGTCAGGCGCGGATAAAGCAAAACCAGCAAGGTGGCACCGATTGCACCGGCTCCAATCGACGAGACGGTAACCAGGGTGCCAAGGATAAGCCCTGATACAATGGTCGCCACGGCCAGATTGGTGCCATATAACTGGCGATTTGGACTGCCCTGAACCCAAGCCTGCATGCGGCCCCTGAACAGCAGTGCGACCACGGTAAGAAGGACCGAACCGGCGATGGAATAACGGATAATCTGTGCAATATCCTTGTCCAGCGCGCCGAAATGCTTGAGCGCCAAGCTCGCCACTATCGAAGCGGGAATCGCGCCTATACATAGCAGGCGCACGATATTCCAATGCACGGTGCCGCGATAACGATGGGCAGCAGTGCCGGCCACTTTGGTGATCGAAGCGAACGCAAGGTCAGTGCCGACTGCCACGGTTGGCGAGATGCCAAACAGGAGCGCAAGCAGGGGAGTCATCAGCGAACCGCCGCCAACACCGGTCAAACCCACCAGGATTCCGACCACAAAACCCGTAACCACATAAGAAAGAGTCATAGTACCCCACGCAAATTAGACTGAATCGTAATAAACTTAGGCCTTATTCCAAACTACAGAGTATTCATTTGCTTATATGCTTATTAGGCATAATCAAACCTAGAAAACGCATAGCGACTGTTGCGAAATGAATTTGGCGTGTTGCGCTTGCTATTCACTAGGCCATTTTCAGCGCCAAACAATGTCGATGTCGCAAAAGTCCCACAGTATATTGGTAAAAAGCTAAGGAAATTCATGAATTTGCACCAACTTCGCTTCGTCCGCGAGGCAGTCCGACAAAATTTCAATTTGACCGAAGCGGCCAAGGCGTTGTATACATCGCAACCCGGTGTCTCCAAGGCCATCATTGAATTGGAGGAAGAGCTGGGCGTGGATATTTTCACGCGCCACGGCAAGCGTATTCGTGGGTTGACTGAGCCGGGGCGTGCGGTCTTGAAGTCGGTCGAGCTGATCATGCAGGAAATCGATGGCTTGAAACGTATTGGCAAGGAATTCGCGGCCCAGGATACAGGAAGTTTTACAATTGCAACTACCCACACGCAAGCGCGTTATTCATTGCCGAAAGTGGTGCAAGCGTTTACACAGAAATTCCCCAAGGTACGACTTTCCTTGCTGCAAGGCAATCCAAAACAGGTTGCGGAAATGGTATCCCGGGATCAAGCCGATCTGGCCATTGCCACCGAAGCGATCGCCGGTGTGGACGGTTTGGTGACCATGCCATGCTATCAATGGGAACATGTGGTGGTGGTGCCGGTTGACCATCCGTTATTGAAAGCGAAGCCGATCACGCTGGACGACATCGCCTCGTTTCCGCTGATTACCTACGACAGCGCGTTCGCCGGACGCAGCAAGATCGACCATGCGTTTGCATTGCGCAGCCTGAAACCGAATATCTTGCTGGAAGCGATTGACGCCGACGTGATCAAGACTTACGTCGAGCTGGGTATGGGCGTCGGGATTATTGCTGGCATGGCGTTTGATGCCGAACGCGACCGCAGCTTGCGAGCGATTTCGGTTGGCCATTTATTCGGCACCAATATTTCACGTATCGCGGTCAAGCAGGGCGCGTATTTGCGCAGTTATGTGTACACCTTTATCGAGCTGTTGACGCCAACCTTGAATCGCAAGCTGATTGAGCAGATCATGAGCGGCGAGAAGGATATGTATGAACTATGACAACCGAGTCGATTTTATTTTAAGAAAAGATGTAGAACAAGAAAATGCTAAAAACCAATAACAGCGAACTCGCCGCTTATTATGCGAAGCGTGCCGGCATCCTCGAAGAGGTTTATCAGCGGGAAGAATGCCAGGACGATCTGGCAGATATGCAATACCGCCTCGGTGAGGTTCTGGCCGATCATCGCGTGCTGGAACTGGCATGCGGAACCGGCTTTTGGACCCAGCAATATGCGGATGCGGCCGAATCCGTGCTTGCCACCGATATCAATCCCGAGATGCTGACTTTGGCAGAAGCCAAAGGCTTGCCGGTGGATAAGGTGCAATGGCAAATTGCGGATGCGTTTGATCCGCAGGTGAGCGGTTCTTTTTCCGCCTGCTTTGCAGGCTTCTGGTGGTCGCATGTAATGCGCCAGGACCAGGAGGAATATCTCCAGCTCTTACGGCAAAAATTGGGTAAGGATACCTTGCTTGTGCTGATGGACAACAACTATGTCGAAGGCATCAGCACGACCATTGCGCGGACTGACCTGGAAGGCAATACGCATCAGATTCGCACCTTGCCCGATGGCAGTCGCCAGGAAGTGTTGAAGAATTTTCCGACCGATAGCGCGTTGCGCAAGAAATTTGCGGCGTCAGCCAAAGAGATACGTGTCGTGCGGCTGGAGCATTACTGGATGTTGACTTGCCGCTTGAAGTGAATATGCTTTGTTGCGCCGTATCTGAGGCAGGCAATTGACGAAAAAAACAGCGGGGTTTGATTCCCGCTGTTTTATTCCATCTAAATCGATGTGACTGATTTAGAACTTGTACGCTGCGCGGAGGTTAATGAAGCGACCGATCAGACTATACAATTGTGTGGACGGTCCATTTTCTCCGCCATCAAATGGTGGGTTTTTGTTGAAAAGGTTGGTGACCGACGCTGACAACGTCCAGTTTTTTATACCCCTGTACTCCGCGTAAGCATCGAACGAAGTGTAGGAGTGTACGATAGACGCTAACTCACTGGTTCCGGCACTGCCAGGAGGCAATGGACCACCAGTGGAGCAAGCGCCGTACTGGCCATATTGGAGGCAATACTCGTCCTTGTAGCCACTCGTGAAGTTGGTTGTTCCACGTATTGTCCAGTCGTGCGTATCCCAGGATTCACTGAGCAAGCCGCGCAGATGCGGCACCGGGCCGCCACCGGCAATCGGCGACAACCAAAGCCATCCGTCTGTCCCTGCGAAATTCTGCAGTTGACCGCCTGGCGATGTGTTGACGTCCATATGATCGACGAAGGTAAAGTTCAAATCAGTCGTCAGCTTCGAGCCTGGGCTCAAATGAAATACGTAGCTGCCGTCGAAATCTTCACCGCGTGTGTATAGCCGGTATAAGTTCGCGTATGGCACGCTGACGTATTCGATCGTACCAGCTGGGGTACGGAGGCCCCTGGATAGGTTCCGGCGGGCGCATCGATGACATTCTGGGCCGTCGTTTCCCCGGCAATCACATTGTCCAAACTGATACGGTAATAGTCAACCGCAAAACTCAAGTCCTTGGTTGGTGCGAGCACGACACCCAAGTCGACGTTTTTCGATTTTTCCGCTTTCAGATTCGGATTGGCGATATTGACCCCTGCGATGGTTTCAGAAGGCCGACCCTGTGGATCAGATGGATCCGTTACCGTTGTAAAATAAGTCGCCGACGAGTGGCTGATTTCAGGCAAGGACGGCGCCTCAAAGCCGAGCGAATAGGAACCACGCAAGGTCAGGATATCGATAGGCTGCCAGCGCAAGCTTACCTTCGGACTCAGGTTGGAGCCGAAGTCGCTATATTTTTCTTCACGCGCCGCCAAGTTGCCGGTCAGCGTTTTGAGAATAGGGATCTCAAGTTCGCCGTATACCGCGTTGACGCTGCGTGCACCATCGACTTCAGTTGCACCGTAATTCAGGATCTCGCCATCCAGCAATTTTTGGTCAGGCTGATTGCTTTCCGATTCGTGCCGGAATGCGTAACCAAACGCACCTTGCACTTGCCCCGCCGGAAGCGAGAACAAGGAACCTGAAGCCTTGGCGTCCAGGGTTTCGAGTTTCGCGACGGAAGCTTGTTCGAATTGCGTACGCAACGCTGCCGTGCCAGCCGGTGTCAAGCTCGGATTCAGGAAGTTATAGGTATTGTTGGCAATTGCCGCATTCAAGGCCGGAACATTGATTGCATTGTAATTGGTGGAACCGACATTGTTTTCGGATAAACCGACGTTTGCTTGCCAATCCCAATCGGCATTGATACTGCCTTTCAAGCCACCGGTGATTCTGCTGGTGTAGGAATTGACTTGATAATACTGGTTACCGACCGATTGGAATGCGTAGTAAATGTCTTGGGATCCATCGGGGTTGGCAAGGGGGCCGCCAAGATTGCTTGAATTGCCAACCGGCAGCGTATTGCCGACCGGCGATACTGCACCGGTGATGCCGTTATAGACAACCGAAGTGGGACTGATAAAGCTAGGCCCCCCAGGGCTAAGCGCCTTGGTTTGCACTGCCGATATAAAGACGTCACCAAAAGCCGTCAACGAGCTATTGATTTTTAGCGTGCCGTTGACGACAAAATTGGCACGATCCGTACCAGGAATCAAGCTGCTCAAATTGGCGCCGTTAAACGAGCATGTCGTGCCGTTCAGGCCTGCGGTCTGATATGTTGCGGCATTAATTGTTTGACCGGGATAGCCATTTTGCCCGCAAGTCGGGAGTGCTAATGCCGCACTTGGATTGGAGTCTTGCGTGTAAAAATTGGCGATATTCCAACCGAAGGAACCACCTGGATACTGGCTGGTATTTTGTGGTGCTGACAGTCCGCGCTGCGATCCCAACAGATCGTCGCGATGGAATACATCGGCTGCAATCAAGACGTTGTAGCCGTCGTCTTGCAGATTACCGAAACCGGTCGTGATCGACGATTGATAGGTTGCGGCACTGTTTCCCTGCGCGGCGCCATACTGGGCATCTGCTTCCTTGCCTTGATAATTGCTCTTCAAGACGATATTGACCACGCCGGCAACCGCATCGGAGCCGTAGATCGACGAAGCGCCGTCTTTCAAAATATCGATGTGATCAATTGCATTGACTGGAATAATGTTCAGGTCGACAAAGGTTTCTTCCAGATTTTGCGCAAAACCATAATTGGTAATGCGTTGGCCGTTCAGCAGTACCAACGTATATTTTGGGTTCAGGCCGCGCAAGGTGATCGCGCTGGAACCTGGCGAAAAGCTGTTGGTGTCCTGCTCGGTAAAGCTGGCAAAGTTGGCCGACAGCGTGCGTATGAAATCGGCAACGGTGGTTTGACCGCTTTGCTGGATTTGCTTGGCGGAAATTACCTGAACATTGTCCGCACTTTCCTTGTCGCTGCGTTTAATGTTGGAACCGGTAACTTCGACCCGCTGGATCGGCTGGGTGTCAGCAGTGGGGGTCGTAGACGTGCTTACTTGGGCCATTGCAGGTGCGATCGTCAATGCCGCGAATGCTCCGGTCGCTACCACTTGCATGATCGCAAATGGTAGCTGTTTCATTTTGAACGCCATTAAAAACTCCTTTGAGATTATTATGTGCCGATGATTTTTTTTGTATTCGATACGATTAGTGCTGTTGAATGCGATCTTGTGAATCGCACATCAAAAGTATATTTGTGAAATAATTTCCTGAATACAAATGGAACCATTTAAATTAAAATTGGTCGCCAAGTCTGGCGTTTTGTAATGAAAGTGTTGCAAACATGTGACAGTTGTAAGTAAATGCAAATGCATATAAATATGCGCATTGTGAATATCACGGCGATTGGCTGATTTGAGGCGCGAGATGGGTAAGCTGAGGCATAATCTTGAAACATTTCATTTGGGAACGATTCAGGCATGAAACTGGCTACCTTGAAAGACGCGACCCGCGATGGGCAACTCGCCGTGGTGTCACGCGACTTGAAAACAGCGGCACTGGCCGACGGCATTGCGCCGACCCTGCAGCGCGCCCTGGACGATTGGCATTTCATCGCGCCGCAATTGGACAATCTGTATGGCGAATTGAATTCCGGGCGCGCTTTTCGCACTTTCGATTTCGATGTCAAGCAATGCATGGCGCCGTTGCCCCGCGCCTATCAATGGGCTGACGGCTCGGCGTACGTCAATCATGTGGAATTGGTGCGCAAGGCGCGCAATGCGGAAATGCCGGCGTCGTTCTGGCATGATCCGCTGATGTATCAGGGCGGCTCCGATGACTTCACCGGCGCGACCGATGACATCGTTCTCGGCTCCGAAGAATGGGGCATCGATTTCGAAGGCGAGGTCGCGGTCATTACCGACGACGTGACTATGGGTGTATCACCGGCAGATGCCGCTGCACATATCAAGTTGCTGATGCTGGTCAACGATGTCTCGCTGCGCAATTTGATCCCCGCCGAGTTGGCCAAGGGATTTGGATTTTTCCAATCGAAACCGGCTTCCAGTTTTTCGCCGGTAGCGGTCACGCCCGATGAATTGGGCGGCGCCTGGCAAGACGGCAAAGTGCATTTGCCCTTGCGGGTTACGTGGAACGGCGCAGTGGTCGGGCAAGCGGATGCGGGTGTCGACATGGTCTTCAATTTTCCGCAACTGATTGCGCATTTGGCTAAAACGCGCAATGCACGGGCCGGTTCCATCATCGGCTCCGGCACGGTGTCGAACAAGGATAGCAGCAAGGGATATTCCTGCATTGCCGAGAAGCGTTGCCTTGAAACGATCGCCGATG